>Ga0307517_10001389_pt1 | contig 40645 bp, 52 predicted proteins | sample 23_EM_MG_FD_194515 | JGI IMG/M metagenome (GOLD analysis project Ga0307517, IMG submission 194515) | Populus trichocarpa ectomycorrhiza microbial communities from riparian zone in the Pacific Northwest, United States - 23_EM | ecosystem: Host-associated > Plants > Roots > Unclassified | place...
CCCCCCCCCCCCCCCCCCCCCCCCCCCCCCCCCCCCCCCCCCCCCCCCCCCCCCCCCCCCCCCCCCCCCCCCCCCCCCCCCCCCCCCCCCCCCCACACTTGAAGAAGCCTGGATATTTTTGGCCATATCTTCTCTCGCCCAGAACTCTTCGTCCATGTCCTCTGGACGGTCTTCAACTGGTTTGCCACCGCTGGCGGCTTTACTGCTCTTGGTGGCGTATAGCACTGCTTTAGGTTTTAGGAAAAGCTTTTTGAGCTGTGTAGAGTTGAAGTGTTTGTCGTCCGGGAGGAGGTTTCGAGACTTGCTTTTCCAGTCTTTCTTGGGCATGTTTATGCTCGCGGTTCCCTTCTTCGGGCGGACTACATCGTCTGTTACTTCGGCTTCGGGGTTCATGAAGTCTATTAGGAATGTTTCTTTCTCCTTTCTCTGGCGGACGGGCGCATTGACGGGTTTGGAGTTATCTGAATTTTGCTTTCGATGTTAGTATTAGATTACTACTCCAGGTCAATAGAAGGGAGTTTTCTGCGGACCTTTCAGTTTCCGGATTCTCCAGTGCTCGGGCCCAGCCCAGTTCTTTTTTAGGGTTTCGTCAAAGTAGCTTAGGATATCATCGCCCCCTCCACCGAAACCCACTGTGAAGTCCTTTGTATCCTCGTCCTCATTGCCTTCACCTCCGAGGCCCAATAAAGGCCGTTTGGCAGGGCTCATGAATCGTTGCGCGGCATCCACGATCGTCTCATTGGCCCATATTTCACCTCCTTCTCCGAAGCCCATATCTCCATCCTCGTCGTCGCCGATACCGAAGCCAGCGTCAAAGCCAAAAGCCATATCTGGCCTCTCCGTCAAGTCTCCGTCACCTATTGGCCCATCTGGTCCTTCGATGTCACTAGCAAGAACGTCGCCATCATCGCCGCGTTCTTCTAAAGCCTTCAAGAACGGAATATCCAGCGAACCTGCAGGGTCACCCAGATCGAAGTTTTTGAGGGAGGGGCAGATATCTTGTTGATCCAAAATACTGAGGTTTGGAAAGAACTTATTGCGGAGGGCATTAAAGTCAATTTCCACTTTGTCTTCCTCTATTGGCTCTGGTTCTTTGGGCTCCTCATCCTCGTCCTCCTTTTTGATACCGTCGTCTTCTTTGTCTATGGGATCTACGTGGCCACTGTCATCACTGCTATCAAAGACAATCCTTCCAGAGGAGTCGATCGAAAGGTTGTTCAGAAGTAGACCTTTCGCGCCCCCCTCGTCAAAGTCTGCAGTGGCTTTCTTGAACAGAGGGTCAACATTCAGCTCAAGGTCGTGTTTCTTGATTTGTAGTGAGGCGAAGTCTTTAGCAAGGGTGGCTTCTGAAGATCTTTGAGACTAGTGGTACGTAAGCAAACTGACGGACCAATGGCTTCGGTTTGTCGGCGATACCTTGCGCTTTCGCCTCTTTGATCCTTCGCCATCCTCGCCATCCTCGCCAGCTTCATCATCGCTTCCTTCCCCCTCTTCACCATCCCGATCTTTCCTCTTGGAGTTGCTATCCGCCAAGCCACTCAATAGTTTGCCAGTCTCTGTTGCTACTGAATCAACTCTGTTGGTGTAGATCTTGACACAACCATCCAAAGTGCAGCTTGCTTTCTGAAAATTGATGCCTTCTCCCTCCTTGAGAAGCGACATGTCGTAAAAGTAGTCGATCAAAGCAAAATTCCATGAATTGGTGGCGTTGATTTTCTAGGACCAGATATTTCTAGTTAGCCCGACAGAACTGAGCGAGGAGGTATACTAACATTATCCGTAGCCAATTTCATCCATTCTTCAAAATTTGCCAATATAGGAACTTTGCGCATAGGCGTAACTGCATCTATTGGACCCTCACCAGCGACTCCACCTCTCAGGGTACCAAGGTTTCGAGGAGTAGTTGGATCATCCGCAGAACCTATCGTTTGTCGCCTTGCTGGAGATGCTGCCGCAACAATCTCATTTGCTTGAAGACCACGGAGAATGGAGCGCTTCTTGAACCGTTTGGCCTTTTCAGCAACATCGTCGTTGAGAGGAATTTTTGTACCCATCGGCGATGGTCTAAGTGGAGACGGAGCGTATTCGTGGCCGCCGCTCCTTCGTAGTCGAGGGACTCGAGGTGAGTTTATCATTTTTCGTTCCGCTGTAGAGCCTCACCCTAAAAGCTAGCGTCGGCAGTAATCGGTTGTGAGGTTGATGCCTCGAAGTAATCCAAGGTGAGATAGCAGTTACTAGGGTATTCTAGGTGTTTGATTAAGATAGTGTGTGCGGGGCTGATGGTGGGGGGAGGGAGGACGTGTGAAGGAGGGAGGGGGGGGTATGCTAAAGGTGCAAGGGCAGGAAACAGAAGCAGAGGTATGTATGGGGTGGGTTTGAAGACTGTTTACCTTTTCTCCAAACTGACCCGGAGGGTAAACACAATCACACTAGAACAATAAAGGCATCCCTGTATCTACAGCAACGGTGGCTGAAGGTGGCACAAGATGGAACAGAGTGGCTTATCATTGTGTCGTACTCGTGGGTACCGAAGGCAACTGAAGCTTTCGTCATGCTGGCTTGATATCAGTTGGCTGCCTGAGTCGCTCTGTGGTGGTGCTGGCTCTTCAGGGCGGTGCTTTCGACACTGCTCTAGGCTGTCTCCTTCAACTTACCCAATTCAATTATCTCCCCCTCACCTCCATCAATCGCTACTCCACGGCACCGGCGATTCCTTCCCCGCCTTGTCCCTTTTTTGCCCCTATTACTTATAACCTCAACCCGCAGTGCCTACCTTCCTTTCTTATCGATTTGATGGAGTACCGCCACATGTAAACCCACCGTACTCGTGAAATACTACCCCGCCGCCCCTCTTACTTTCTCTTCTCTTCGTTTCTAGGAATTCATCTCCTTGAAGCTCCATATTGGAGATGTCCCTGGCGCTGAACCTTTCGCCCAAAATATTCCCTTCACTTCGGCGACCATGACCTGCTTGAGTTCTACCTCCCGACTGTCGGTAATACTACCGGCACTATTATTTCTACTTTTAAATTTCGCTGTGCCCGACGCCGCTGCCAAACGAGTTCACCGACGACAGGCTTGGGATTCCAGCCATAGCATATCACCAAAACATTTGAGTGGGCCGAGCTTTTTCGAATCTGCTTCTAGTCTAGATGGCTCGGCAGTAGGAGTTCGTGATATGGAGGTACGTGCAGTTTCCTCATGAGCGCCCAGGTGATACTAACTTTCAAGCTTAATCGCAGTGCCGGCGGGTGCACGAGTTTAAAGACAAATGCAAGTTCGTGAAGGAGAATTGCGACGATGAAGAAGTGGGATACTTTGATTACCTGGGACTCTATTACTGTCGCCTGGAAAAGCTACCCGTGGTTTCACTCATGATAATGGTTGGATGGCTTGTAATGTTATTTACGGTACGCCCTGCTTCTGCGCACCTTGCGGGGGATGCACTGATTTTCTTCAAGGCAGGAGAACCTTACACGAAACTGACTTTCTCTAGACACTTGGTATCGCAGCGAGCGACTTCTTCTGTATCAATCTTTCCACCATCGCAAATATTTTGGGGATGTCTGAAAGTATGGTGCGTAGCCGCTGGGACTTCTTTGCCACATTTGAGCTAATATGATGATCGAATAAATAGGCCGGCGTTACCTTTCTAGCATTCGGCAATGGATCGCCAGACGTTTTTAGTACATTTGCGGCTATGAAAATAAATTCGGGATCACTTGCTGTTGGCGAACTTATCGGCGCTGCCTCTTTTATTGCTGCGGTTGTAGCGGGGTCTATGGCTATTGTGAGGCCCTTCCGGGTTGGCAGGAGATCATTTGTTCGGGATGTCTGCTTCTTCATTGTCGCCGTATTATTCGGTATATTCTTTCTCGCCGATGGGAAGATACAGATGTGGGAATGTATCGTGATGGTGATGTTTTACTGCTTTTACGTGTGCTTCGTCGTGGCATGGCATTGGGCCTCTCAGTCAAGAAAACGAAGAAGGAGAAAAGAAAGAAGTGCTAGGGAACACTATGCCGCACCCGAAGAAGAGGAAGCAATTGATGATGATGATGATGATGAGGACGGTGGAGTAGGTGAAACTACCGGACTCCTGGACTCCACTTATGATTTCCGTGCTCTTGAGCGAGGAGAAAGGGAAGACAACGACGAGGAAGAACAGGAGCAACAAGCGTACGCAGAATTAAGCAATAGCATGCGACTTACTAGGCCACCCATGGAGAGGCATACTACGCCAGCCACACCACACGGAATCAGGCCCTCTCTAGTTGGTGCCTTGGAGGTGAGAATCCCTTCACTATCTGGATGCACCTGGAGTTAGCACTAATAACGCGGGCCGCAGTTTCGGGCAGTGCTATCATCTCTAGAAAAAAACAAAAATTTACAAGGGAGCCCTATCCACCTTCGCCGATATTCAGATAGCCCCTTCTTAAGCTTAAACACTTCGTCATTTTCAGCTCCTGGGTCCCTGGTTGTTCCAGGAAATTTTGGAGACCGTAGTTCACCTGAAGATGACCCCGTTGCAGATCCTAACGTTGGAAGATCACGCGGGTTGTCAGTGAATGATTCTGCTAGAGCCGATGTTGATCATGTCTACTTTGGCAGGTCCGCAAATGATTCACCCCAAGTCAGCATAACACAGCCGACACCTTTATCTTCGCAATTCATCCTAACAGCCGATGGGGCATCGTTCACTCGGGCCAAAACTCCCGACTTCCTTGCGCCGCCATCTCCGACCGGGCATCCGAGAGGCTCAAAATACTTGTCCACTCACTCTGAGCCTACAAGCCCGTTGAGCCAGGCCTCTTCGAACGCATCTCATGTTGACTCAGCATCGGATTCCGGCTCACAGCGTTTTACCGACTCCCCACGACCCTTTAGCAGCCCACCAGTCTCTCCTCCGCCTTCAATCCGCCTCCCTCCCCCTTCTGTAGATCCGGCATCATTAGACGCACTGTCCGCAGGGGCTAACTGGAAAGTGCTTAAATACTGGCCATACCATATACTTCCCCCACCTCAAATTCTATTTGGAACCCTATTCCCTACACTCAGAGGGTTCAAGGACAAATCACTGATGGAAATATGTCTTGGCTTTATCGCGCTGCCAAGTGTGTTTCTCCTCACCATAACATTACCTGTTGTTGAGGGGGGATCTCAAACCAACGATAAGACACCGACAGTAGTTTTGGAACCTGAAAGTCCTGTCAGCACTATTACGGGAGGAGACCTGATGTCTATCAACGGTGCTTCCAGTGGCCCTGGGCATGGAGTAAGCGCACCAGATGGCATTGGCCCGAAAGAGTGGAATAGATGGCTAGTATCAGTACAGTGTATCACCGCCCCAGTCTTCATGGTTGTCATGTTTCTCGCAGATGATGAAGTCCCACTGCTGAAACCCATTCTCTATGCGCTTCTTGGAGGATTGATCGCGCTGGCATTCCTACTTATTCTCACCACTCCAGAGAGGGCGCCCCGGTGGAGATATCTTCTTTGTTTCGCTGGATTTGCCGTGGCCATTGGGTGGATCAGCGCGATTGCCAACGAGGTGGTGGGTGTTTTGAAGGCGTTCGGAGTCATATTTGGTATTAGTGACGCAATCCTGGGACTTACCATTTTCGCTATTGTAATTCACTCCTCCTTTCCCCGATAATTACATCGTGCATTTTACTGATTCATACGGATAATAGGGGAACTCTCTCGGCGATCTCGTGGCTGACATCACCGTTGCCCGACTCGGTTTCCCGGTCATGGCGCTCTCCGCATGTTTTGGCGGACCCATGTTAAACATTCTTCTCGGAATCGGTATCTCAGGGCTTTACATGACAACCATTTCTCATTCACACAAGGGCGCAGATTACTACCCTATAGAAGTCTCCTCCACACTCGTCATATCTGCTGCTACACTTCTCATCACTCTGGTTTTACTCCTGATTGCAGTGCCATTGAACCGATGGATGATGACGAGACAGATTGGATTCACACTCATTGGCCTATGGGTCGTGAGTACGGTTATTAATCTAGCTGTCGAGTTGACGGGCTTAGGGAGTAAATGGGGAGGTAAAGTCGCGGTTTGATGCGTGCCTGACGTATTTCGCGGAATTGGGGCTCGGATCACGAATAAGGCATCTCCAATGCTCTACTCAATATTTGTTTAAACGAACGATTCGATTGTTTCTTTAGTTGTGCGTTTTGGATTGTTGGGGTCGGGATGGCTGCGCAGATAATATCTCCACGAAGTCATAATATTGTGATATTTTGGTTGATCATAGGCTGGGCAGAGTGATATGCTATGTTGAGGGCTGCGGGGGACCATCTTGTTTCATGGTGCTGCATATTGCACACTGTAGCTCCCGATATCCAATATAATAATCTTATAATTATGATACCTAAACACACACCACATTCACTCAACGCCCTCCCTTACGTGGGGCATAATTTATGTATTAACCCTACCGTCGCAAGTATCTGATGTATCATAGCCTAGCAAACATTACTCACTTCCCCGTCTCTTCCCACCTGCATCACCCTCCTAACTTATGCCATCGAATTCCCAGGACCATCGCCTCCAGGAATCAACTGATACAGCAATTAGCTCCCCCTCTTAAACGTTTAGAAATAAGACCTAACATACCATGCAAATATTGTTTCCATTCAAAAGTATCTTTTTAAGCTTTACTTGATCTCCAGTGCTCTCACTATATATCGTTTACCCATCAGCTATACTTCCTAATATTCCAATCCAGTTGAGACCGAGATTCGAGAGGGTAAGGGGAGCGCACTATTCTGTTACGTCCTCTAGGACCATGTCTATTTTTCGTCAGTCAATCCAGAATCAAGCAGAGTGGAAGGACAATAGAGCACGTACTAACGTAGTCGTCAAAGCCGACCAATGTTCCGCTAAATTCTGTGGTGGGTAAGACGGTTAGCTAAGGAGTAGCAATAGTTGGGGCTTGAGACGGATGAGAGAGGAAATAAACCCTTGTCACCCTTCATTACCACCCAGATTCTTGAGCCGACGCATTTATCGACGAGTTCTAGGGCGGTTGTTAATTGGTGAGTTTGCAAACGGGTGGGAGTGGTGATACCTAAGGGCAGGAGTTGAGATGTCATTGTTGGCTATAGGAGTATTGTGGTATGTGTCGCTGTTTGCTTGCTTATGGAGAGGGGAGTTGGTGATGGCGATTGTGTGGGTATGAGGGGTGGTGGGTGATATTCGTCGTTATCGATAGGACTTGTGGGGGTGTTGCTGTGTCGCCTGGCTGTAGACTGGAGTTCGTTTTGTCATGTGTAGTTGCTCCCGTATTTAAATACAAATGCTCGAGTGCTGTGCTAGTACTCGAGTACAGTGGGGCTCGAAGTGATTTTGTTGCGGGCAGATATTATCACTATGCTCAATTTTCTCAATCGTCGCAAATTGATCTTGTCTGTGATAATTCCACTGCAATTCTAACAACTCCATTTCAATAATTGTGGCTGCGGTGCTAAGTTACACTGCTGACTACGTAAACCGCATCCTGCTGACACAGGGCCGTCCAGGAGAGAGCTCAACACGGTGAGGGCGAAGCCTTCCACCACCAACCCCAAACTTCAACCTGTGAACACCCTTCTTGACCCCCTTATCCCATCTCCCCTCATCTTCATCTACCTCCATCTATCCCCTTGGCTTCCATTTATCCTTTTTTTTTACAATCCTTAATCACTTCAACGGTTGCATCATGGTGGATAAAAGCTCCCTCAGGTCCAACAAACGCTCAGACTCCGGGTCGTCCGGAAACAAGAAGAGTGGTGATTCTTCCAAACAGCCGGCAAAGTCATCAGCCAAGAAAGCAACAACAAGCAAGAAGGCCGGATCGTCATCGTCATCAAAAGAAGAGATTCCACCAGTCGAGAATGGTGCCGAGGATATTGAGATGAAGGATGACGCTGAAGTCACCACCCCCACTGCCGGGAAGAAGACTGAGAGGTCGGAGAAGCCTGGAGATGAAGACGTAGATATGAACGATGGGAAGGGAGAAGGGGATAAGAAGGAGGAGGATCCTGTCGTCGTTGCGATAAATGGTATGAATCTTGCCTCTTTTTCCTTGGGGTGTGAGCGGTGGATCTAATGCGGTGACTTAGAAATTAAGGAAAACTTTACACTACTCGAGAGAGCTGTCACCCTGTTCGATGCTCGGTTCACCCTTCGCGTTCTACGTTCCCTGTCATCTCTACGCCGGCGTCTGAATCCTGAGATTCTCAGCAAGATTGTTGCCGAAACGTATCCTGGAGACCATCCTTCGTCCCGTAGGCTTACTACGGCTATCGGATCTAGCGCATCTGGGATGGAGCTAGATAGTCCTTCTGAAGGACCAAAGGATGGTGGGGCCCTATTGCCGGAAATCGATATCTACCTTCATCTACTCGTGCAGATTTATCTCTTGGACCAGAAGAATTTAGAAATGGGCGCGAGTTTCTCCACCGAGCTAGTTCAGATAATACACTCGCTCAATCGCCGAACGCTCGACTCCCTGGCTGCCAAGGTCTACTTTTATTACTCTCGTGTACACGAGCTGCTCCCTCCCCCTGCCATCACCGAGATTCGTCCACAACTGCTTGCCTCTCTGCGAACTGCTACCCTGCGAAAGGATATTGATACACAAGCTACCCTGATTACGCTTCTCCTGCGTAATTACCTCTTAACGTCTCACATCACTCAGGCTGATCATCTCGTTTCAAAGACTCTATTCCCTGAATCTGCGGCAAATAACCTCATTGCTCGTTATCAATACTATCTTGGCCGTATCCGCGCTATTCAGCTTGACTACACCGCCGCGCACAACGAGCTTGTGGGGGCTATCCGTAAAGCTCCCCAGACTGCTGCTGCCGCCGGATTCGTCCAGGCTGCCAACAAGCTCAATATTATAGTTGAACTTCTCATGGGAGATATTCCAGAACGGTCCATCTTCCGCGAACCTAGGCTTGAAAAGTCTCTGCACGCATACTTTTTGCTCGTGCAGGCTGTTCGTATCGGAGAACTCGATTCCTTCTTTGATACACTCAACACGCATGCTGAAACGTTCAAGAAAGATGGCACATATTCGCTCATTCTCCGTCTGCGCCAGAATGTCATCAAGACTGGTATCCGTATGATGAGTTTGAGTTATTCAAAGATCTCACTGAGGGATATTTGCGTTAGGCTTAGATTGGATAGCGAGGAGAGTGCTGAGTATATTGTTGCTAAGGCTATTCGAGATGGTGTTATCGAGGCCACTTTGAACCATGAGAAGGGCTATATGCAGAGCAAGGAGTTGTTAGACGTTTACGCTACCCAGGAGCCGCAGGAGGCCTTCCACGAGAGAATCATGTTCTGTATGAGCTTACATAACGATAGCGTCAAGGTGGGATATCCTTTGGCGATTGCTGCTTGGGCATTTGGCTGATTCTTTGTTTTTCAACAGGCTATGAGGTTCCCCATGAATCAACACCGGCTCGAACTCAAGAACGCTCAGGAGGCCAGGGAGCGAGAGAGGGAATTAGCCAAGGAGATTCAGGACGGGGACATCGACGATGACGATGCGGGTGGTGAGTTTGAGGGGATGTAGATTGTTTTGTTTCGTCGCACACTTTGCCGTATAAAACAAGAGTTGTTGGGGAAACTCATGCAAAAGGCATCGGGGGGGGGGGGGATATTTGTGTATGGGGGGACTAGGCACTTTCATTTGTCTCGTTTCATTCCACAGCATTGTTCTGTATGTTTCCCTTTTAGACAATCGATACTCTCTTTCAGGTGGATTTTCCCGTGTACTCTATAAGTTATAGCTTGTCGATAACATACCCTACCCGAGTAGAGCGCTGTGGGTTTGGTCACCGAAACGCATCGTTCAAGAGTCACAATCGATCACTCGTATGCCAAGACCAAAGATTTGTTAACCAACTAGCCCACTCTGCATTTCGTCATCCCGCATAAACCCCACCAAACCTGTCTTGCCACAATCGCACCCCCACAACGACAATGCCAAAAGCAACCCGCAGGCAATCCTCAAGAGGTGGCCACGGCCTCTTCACAACAATCGCGGTCCCAGCCGGCACGCAAATCTTGTCGATCTCCAAACCCCTCGTGACGATCCCGGACGACGCGCACCTGCAAAGCACCTGCAGCAACTGCCTCCACCACGCCCCAGGCACACCCTCAATCCTAACGACTTACAGCCCCCCGCGGAAGCTTTCAGCATGTCTGGGGTGTAAGGTTGTCAAGTACTGTGGAAAGGTAGGTGGGTTATGGGTCCCCCCTGTCTATTGGCAAAAGGAAAAAGGAGAGTTGGTTGATTGGGAGGGAGGGGAAGTAGGAATGCCAAACAGAGGACTGGAAGCGTGTGCACAAGCACGAATGCAAAACCTTTGCTAAGCTGCCGAGAGTGCTGCCGGGTTCTGTGCGCGTCGCGATGAGGGTGCTCATGCAGAATGCCGAGGAGGGGGTGTTTGCGCAGTGTGAGGATCACGTTGAGGAGTTCCGTGCGGGTGCCGGGGGGAAGAGATGGGAGGCGGTGTTTGTGATGGGGAAGGGGGCACATGGGTATTCAGGAACGAGGAGGGGGGAAGCAGAAGTTAGGAGGTTGTATTGTGCTGTTTGTAGAACCCTTCCCGTTTCTTTCTCCCAGGGGTGGTGGTGTTGACGATGGAGGTTGTAACATAGGTACTGTTAAACTCCGTAACCCTCGTCACAGAGACTTTCGATCCCATAGGTATCGCCTTCGACCCGCTAGCCGCCAGCATAAACCACGATTGCACGCCCAATGCCGTCATGCTCTTCGACGGCCGAGCCCTCCAAGTCCGTGCACTAGAAGACATCCCTGCGAACGCCGAAATCCTGATATCATACATCGACAACACAGCTCCCCGCGAACGCCGCCAGCTAGAACTGTCCGAAAAGTACTTCTTTACCTGCGCCTGCTCGCGCTGCACCAACCCTGCCAGTCCCACGGACGGGTTCCTGTGCATCTGCGGCGGGGTCGGAATACCTTCACGCGAAGAAGTGCTTTGCAATAAGTGCGCACGAGCACTCCCGGTGACTGCAGACATGGAGGTACTCGAACAGGCAGCCTGGTCCGTGCTTGGCTCGGATAAGAGCGAAGCGATGATCTCTAACTTGAGGCGCCTGCATAGGTCCCCTGTATGGCCGCTGCCCCGGCAGCCCTTGGCTGCGCTGCACCTGGCGCTTGTGCAGAGTGAGTATATCCCATCTGGGCATTGGGAACGGGCCCTATTGCATTATTTACTGGTCTACTTACGCCTCGATCCGGTCTTCTACCCGCAGAGGTTCCACCCGGTGCGAGTCGTGCATGGATTCACGCTTGCCAACTTGTTCTTGCAGGTTCCGGGGGTGGATTACGGGAAGGCTGTTTGGGGGCTGCTGTGTGAGTGCGCTGCGCAGGTGGGGAGGAGTCATGGAGACGGTGGAGGATTTGCCAGTGTGGTTTCCAGAAAGAGGGAGGAGGTGAGGAGGGATTTGGAGAAGGAGGAACAGACGAGGGGATGGGTGGGGATGAAGTTGGAGGATATTGGCCTCGAGGCAGAGATGGGAAAGGTTGTTCGTATGGTGGAGGGGTTGGTCAAGGAGCTTAAGGGGCAGTGATGATAATTGTGATGGTAGTGCTAAAGGTAAGCTTGGTTGTTTGGGGAAATGGGTGGATTAATTATGGTACAGGCCAGGTGTGAAGTGGCGACTTAAAAGGGAATGAAAATTTTAAAATACCCGTCTATGTATCTATCTATGGACGCACTCATCTAAGTCTTCCTCCTCTTAGCAAGCCTCTCCTTCCTCCTCTCAAAACTCTCCCCAACAACCCTCGAACTGCCCCCCTCCCCACCATCCCCATCACCCCTCCTCTTCCGACTCCTTTCCAACAGCTTTGCGCTCTTACCCGCTCCATCAGCCCCCTTCGTCAACTTCTCTATATCTCCTGTGAAACTCGACCAATCCTCGCCACCCATGCCATTCGCTTCTCTTCCACCGCGGCGCTTCAGTTCTCTCGCCTCCTTCTTGCCCATCTTCGGCAGCCTGATAAAGTTGTTCTCCTCGTACTCCTGCCTCTCCCGCTCCTCACGTCTGTCGCGTGCGGTCTTGACCATGCGGCCGGAGTCGATGATGGTGGAGCCAATGGATGGCTCCGCTATCGGCGCGGTGGATAACTCATCCGCGACGAATTCATCGAGCATATGGGATTTGCGCCGGAGAGGTTTATCTTCCCCCGCGGGCTTGTTAGGTTCTGGCATTGTGGTCGCGGAGATACGGGGTGGGCGGTATATGCCGTCGGAGGAGTTCGCAGTAGATAGGGAGGATAGTGCCGGGGCGGAGGGCTTTAGAAGAGCGGCTGGATTGGGGCGAAAGGCGAGTTCCTTCCTGGCGATGGTTGATACCGGCGCTGGAGCCACCGTTGCGTCTGGGCGGAGTTTTTGCCGGTGGGAGCAGTCCTCGTCGTCGTCATCGTCGTGTTCTATCCCATCCTCATCTGAACTATCTTTATCACTGCCCTTGTCGTTTCTTGCTTCTGTCTCCTTCGTCGCAGGAGCAGGAGCAGTATCACCCAGTGTCGGCGATGATGCTGCAGCGATGACCTTGTCGATCTGGTACTTCAATTTCCCCTCCAGCGGTTTCACGCCACGCTCTAGCAGGACACGGATCTTAACTAGTTCCTTGACTGCATCTGCACCGACGCCGTTGCTCAGTGTGCCCGAGCGCAGCCGGACGAGCACGAGGAAGACAACATTGTGGATGTATGAGAGGAGGAGCTCGTTTTTTAGGTCCAGGAGGGATATGCCGTTCTCTGGGGGGGTAAGTGTTGGGAATTCGGCCGATTGGAGAGATGTGCTGGTCGTGGTGAGGGAGGTAGTGAGTGTCGTTAGGGTTTCGAGAAGGTCTGGTGGTGGGGACATTGTGTGGTCTGTGTTTGTGATGCTTTGTTACCTGGCCTCAGGTCTTTTTTTTTTTGAGGGAATTGTTGACAGCACTGTAGAAGGATGATAGAGGTATGAGATGTAGAAGTGAAAAATTGGTAGGGAGAGAGGGGAGTGTAGAAAGATGGGTGGGTGATGACAATATCATAACCCGGTAGTTGAGGAAGAGCAACCTCTGAGTTGTAATACCTCTAGTCTGGACCCGATCCGGCAAGCGGGTACCGAGACCCTATGAGACAAGCGGGCAACCCTTATTGAACCTCCAATTACCCTACTCTACCATTTCCACCCACCAACCCAGCATAACATCTACCCATCATTGAATAATGGCAGAGGGATCTCTCAATTAACCGCTTCAAAGGAATACTCAACAATGCTCCTCCCCCTGAACCGATGTCTCCGACATGCACCAAGGAAATACGTCTGCAAATTCTCCAGCACATCCACAGCATCCAGCAAAATTGGGCAATCCCCCGTTGTGATCCCCGACACAGTAATACTCACTAAACTACCACCCCCGAGGAGCAAGAATCCTCGTGAAACACCTATAGGCTCACTGTACAACCCCCCTCCCCCCTCAATCAATTACTCACCCAACCGTTCATCCATCTAATCTAGAACATCCAGTCAGGTAAAAGGCCCCCTGGGCAAACTATCTCTCCGTCTCCCGCCCTTTGTGAAGATCACCGAAACACCCATCCCATCGTCCACATCCCGGCGCGCAACCGTTACAGTCGAGAACGCGAATGACCGTCAGCAGCGCGAGATGTGGGGCACCTCGAGGGCGAACCTGCAGAAACTAGTGCTTGGCGTAACGGAGGGTCATTCCGCCATATTGCGCCTCGTGGGGGTTGGATACAGAGCCATGATCGAGGGCAAGGGAAGAGTGCTGCAGATGCGGTTAGGGTATAGTCATACTATCGAAATGCCCGTGCCCGATGGCGTCGAGTGCAGTGTGCCCGCGCCTACCAGGATTCTACTTGAGGGAGTGGATAAGACGAAGGTTAATCAGTTTGCAGCGGGGATTAGAGCGTGGAGGATTCCTGAGCCGTATAAGGGGAAGGTATGTGCTCTTTTGGGTTGCTGGAGGGAGAGAGGGGAGGAAGTTGATGATGGCTGACTGAAGTTGTGTAGGGTATCTTTATTGGCGAGGAGACGATAGATATTAAGGTGAGGAAGGTTAAATAGATATTTTTATGGCTAGACGTCTCTACCTGTTCTCTAGACCGGCTCGGAGTGGATACGTAGAACGGGTTATTCTTGGGAATCATTATTACACTTAGTGGAGACTCCCGCCTGCTCAACCAATCAATCAACCTGCAATCACAAACAACCAACTCCCAATCTAATCTGTAGAATGGAAAAAAGGAAACGAGCAATCTAAGCAACCGCCAATTCTGCCCAGTACTAAAGAAAAAACCCAAACTCCAAGCAAACCCCCAATCCCCATTCTACCCAGCGGCGGCAGTCTTTGACCCCTTGTCCGCCTTGCCCAGCGCAACCTGGTACTTTCCCAACGCTTTATCTACTGCAACAATCGTCGGTGCCAGCAGCTCCTCAACAACTTTACTCCCACCGCCGGCCTCAGTAGTCTTCCGCTTCGGCTTCACCCCAGTCCTCTTATACTCCTCTTGCGCCTCCTTCTTTCTCCCCGCCCTCTCTAGCTCCCGCTCTTCGTCGGCGGTCTTAGCAATGGACGCAATTCTCTCCTTCGAATTCCTCAAACTGTTAACTAGCTTTGTGATGTCCCCAGCGCGCTTCTCGTCCCCAGATAAGAAGGCCAGCCAGAAGTGCCGGAGGAACTCATTCGTTGTAGCATGGACTAGCGTTACGCTGTTGAATACGTTTGCAGGTAAGCCCCCAGATTTGTGCTTAACCCCACTGGAACTCAACACCTGTTCCCTGCGGTCCTTAACTGCAGCCACGATTTGTGTGGTCGCCTTGGAAAGCCGGGCTTTGTCCTTACCAGTGTTGCTGCTAGCGAGAGCAGTGAGGAGGTTGAGGTTGCTTTCCCCGAGGGTCTTCTGGATATCCTGGAGTACAGTCTCGGGTTTTAGGTTTGAGTAGAGTTCTTTGCGCGCTTTATCGGCGTTACTGCTTGCAGAGAAGAATTGGCGTTGGTCACGAATGTTGAGGATGATGCGCTCTTCTTCGGGGTCACCGTGGAGGTCAATTAGGCGTTGCTCATTGATGTAGCGTTCGTCTTGGTCTTCGACTTGGTTGGGGTCAGTGTCGGTGCTGGGTGGAGCTTATTAGCAATGTCGGTGGCAAAGTTGGCAGCACACTCACGGTGCAACCAAGTCCACCAACTTTAAACTAAGACTATTCAAGGTCTTGATAATTGGAACGTTCTCAGTGCGTGTAGGTCTCATGGTCAAATCAGGAGCGTTCCCCTTCTTCTGGCTCAAGTTCTGCTCATTACCCTCGATATCCATGGTCCTAGGAACATGTTCTATCTTCCTACGCTTCCTCGAGTTTTCTGCTCGTCATCATTAGCCTCCCTCCTTCTCCCCCCTCAAGTATCTATAAAATGGCTCACCTTCATCATCTCTTCCCAAATAACGATCAAGTATTGGATCGGTATTATCCGTCGGCAGTAACTTATCCCCCTTCAATTTCTTAAAAAGCCTGCTCAAAAAGAACCTACTCCAGAACTCCTCCTCGGGCAACTTCGGCACATTATCGTCGTAAACCATCTTAACCAACGGATGCTGATCAAAAATGTCATGAATGGCCTCGCGCGACAATGACATCCTGACAACATTGTCAACAGTCTTAGGCTTTATCGTGGCGAGGACGTTGTAAGGGCCGCGCTTCTGCTCCCGTTCGATTGCATGCGCGCGAAGAAGATGTGTGCGCGTGGACCAGAACTGGTCTGCGGTCACGGCCCCAGAGAGAACGGCCTCTGAAAAGGTTGTCGAGAGCTCTTGGTCGGCTTTGAGGAGGGATTTTTGGAGTTCGAGATCCGTTTCCAGTCTGGTTTTGCTCCAGTCTGTGAGTTTGCCGGCTAATTTTGCAGCGGCGGCTCCCGAGGCTGCAGCTGAGGAAGCGGCAGTAGTGGTAGGGCCGGCAGAGGAGGGAGTTGCGGCGCCGGAATTGGTCTTGAAGGTCTGGATTGCGGTGGTTAATGCCTCCTTCATGACATCGGCTTCCATGCGAGCGGAGGAGGCGGATGTGAATGTGAAGACATAAGGCTCTGTTGCACCACCTTCTTTGGTTGCGAAGACCTTAATCATGACTTTTGCTACCGTCGCGGGGGTTGCCTGGAGATCTTTCTTGTGTTAACAGATGGCAGGGAGGGTGGAATGGCATTTAGACTCATACTTGTGATTGTTGACACAGGAATTTTTAAGGATGGGGCCTCAGCATTTGCAGGAGTCCAAGTGAAAGAGTCCTTCTCCAGAAGAAGAGAGCCATCCTTCTTCTTGTAGGAAGCTGAACCTTTTGCTACTGATGCCATAGGCGTAGTATTGAACTGTGGGATATTGGGTCGAGTCGAAAGCTTGGGAGCAAGGTATCTCTGAGCTTCGACCAAGTATTCTGGCCGTTGAAACGGTTACCCTGACTATGAGACTGGGATGCAGCCGGGCCTCATTGCCACCCACCATAACACCCAACAGCTCCCACTACCCTGTTTGCCTCATCCCCGCACACCCATTCAGCATACCGGTCAATTGGACAATGGACGAGCTTAGATCTCTTTGCGAAGTGCCCACCCTCGGGGACACAAGTAACAAATACCAACAGGTAAACGGCTCCTTGCCCACTCGCACACCCAACACTGATCAGCTAACCAGAAATCAAAATTACACCTTTCAGATCCAAGCAAATCTTGCCAAACTCTCCCTGCTTCTAGACACAACTTCAGACCTTCTTGCCTTAGAGGAACTCCAAACATACCTGACCACCATCCTCCATCCACCGTACAGCCTCCTCCCCGCCGAGCAGTACTTTCAAGAAGATGACAGCAAAGGCGAGCCCACGCGGGATCAAACCGCCTGGCACCCCTTCCACAGGGCCTGCGAAAAAGCGCTAATGCTCCTCTGCTCTTCACTCTCTCACACACCATCCCCACCGGCAGAACGACCAAAAATCGCTATCGCAGCCATAACGTACACTGACCCCGCAGACCCGTGGACTAGCCCTACATCTTACCATCTCTCCACGGCAATCCGATCCTCCAATCAAGGGCTAAGCTCTGCACAAACCCTCACGGCAATCCTAACAACCACTATAAAACCCTTATTCAAATCCCCGCTCACTCCCGCCGGTCGCCCTCCACAGCGCGAATCCACGAACAAAGGCGCGGCATTGCAGACGCCTACCTGGCCCAGAGAGTTACCGCAAGCCATAACTTTACTATCCTACATAACAGCCCATCTATCTACCGATACACTAGAGAGCGCATGGCCATTGCTCATACCCCCACTGCTAAGCATTCACGATGGTACGAACCCGAAGCACAAAATCTCCGCGAGTAATCTACTTTCCGCTCTGCTGCCGAAGCTATCCGACGGGCTACTGGTGAGGACTGGACTCGCGGCGGTTCTACGTGATGCACTCATGCCAGACTTAATCCTCCTACCACCTTTGACTCCGACAAGGTGTTCGATACCGTTGCTGCAAGCAACGTACAAAGTCTTGAGAACTCTCGCTCGGATATCTACTACAGATAACCGCCCCCAGGCGGAGCAACTGGATGCAATATTTCGCAATGGCATTGTCCGGGGTTTCACATTTGCCGGTGAGAACGCACGAATTGCGGAAGAGCTCATGCGTCAAATATGCGCACTGGTTGCGGATATGGGGGTTTACGCGGCCAGGCACCTGGGCGACCTGGTTCAGATTTTTGGCACGGTTTTAGGCGATCCGTTTGTTGTGCTTGCGCAGGATTTGCTGGATGCTACGTTGGATGCTGTAGAGGCCGTGATCGGGGTTTGTTGGGTCAGGATTTGTGGATACGTTCCTGAGATGTTGAAGGCTATAACGAGCTGTTATGGGGCGGTTTGTGGAGGAGGCGAGGCGAAGGGAGAAGTTGAGGTGGCCGATAGGTTGAAAAAGATTACCAGTATTTTAAGGGCCGTGATGGCGGCGGAGAAGAGGGAAGTGGAGATGGCCGAGTTGGAAGAAAATATCGCCAAAGTGGATGGGAGATTGACTGGATTGTTTGTTTCCGGATGAGAGCCCTATACCCTTTATTTAACCATTGGAAAGGGAGGAGCGTAACTACTTGGCAATTTAAAAAGTCTCCAGACGCCCTATGCTCACTAATGCCAATCTTAGCTCAAAGGCGTCCGGAGACTTTTTAAATTGCCAAGTATGAAAGGACGCCCACCCTCAACGCCTCCATCACCCCATCACCTCAATACCACAACAAAATGCCACATTTCAGCCAAGCATTCTCTCGTTTGGCCCGTGCGGGGGCCCAGCCCATGTTGAGAAGATACAGCGGGCATCCCACCACTGTCTCGGGACAGAGCAAAAATAACACCACCACCGACAAAAAAAAGAGTCAAGACAACAGCAGTGGCAATAGTAGTGGGACCAGAGACCTCCCAATCGTAGGGCTCAACTAACTCCCATCGTGAAGTTTACTAACTCCAAGTTATAGATCCGCACCCACGAGACCCCCAACAGAATGTTCAGGTTGGAGGATAACTTTATCCAGGTGACTAAAGTAAGTAATTTAATTATCACTAGAAATTTCTTAGTATTAACTATTTTTTTTAGGAGATCGGTATGAAGCGGGCTGATTTGCGGGCTGACTATTGCAAGATACAAAGTGACATCGGTGCTGTGAAATGGCAGATTGGTGTTCTCCTGGGCGTGATTGCTGGTGCTGGGAGTAGTGTAAGTGGTTCAGGAAATACTTTTTGATTATTTACACTAGCTGGTGACTGCTTGCTAACAGTACTTTATAGCTTCTGGCATATCTTGTGACGAAAGGGCTATCGAAGCTGATGCAAGAAAACCAGAGGAACAAAACAGAGGGGAGCCTCTATGAAAAACTCGAAAAATTTGTCCAGGAAACCAACTACAAGCATCAACAAGAAGCCCCCCCCGTCAAGAAAGCAGGAGAATGACTCCCCCGCCATCCTCCTACTCGTTCCCCCCGCTTTATCCAGCCCCCATCCCGCCCCAACCCCTGCCCCATTTTCCCCTTAACCCCATATCTTATTTTTATTCTTCCCAAAAAAAACCCTTTCCTGTCAATAATTGAATTTAATAATTGCCAGGGGAGTTACCGCAAGCCATAACTTTACTATCCTACATAACAGCCCATCTATCTACCGATACACTAGAGGGCGCATGACCACTGCTCATACCCCCACTGCTAGGCATTCACGATGGTACGAACCCGAAGCACAAAATCTCCGCGAGTAATCTACTTTCCGCTCTGCTGCCGAAGCTATCCGACGGGCTACTGGTGAGGGAGGACTGAACTCGCGCCGGTTCTATGTGATGCGCTCATGCCGGACTCAATCCTCCTGCCACCTTTGACTCCGACAAGGTGTTCGATACCGTTGCTGCAAGCAACGTACAAAGTCTTGAGAACTCTCGCTCGGATATCTACTACAGATAACCGCCCCCAGGCGGAGCAACTGGATGCAATATTTCGCAATGGCATTGTCCGGGGTTTCACATTTGCCGGTGAGAACGCACGAATTGCGGAAGAGCTCATGCGTCAAATATGCGCACTGGTTGCGGATATGGGGGTTTACGCGGTGAGGCATTTGGGCGATCTGGTTCAGATTTTTGGCACGGTTTTAGGCGATCCGCTTGTTGTGCTTGTGCAGGGTTACCAGTATTTTAAGGGCCGTGATGGCGGCGGAGAAGAGGGAAGTGGAGATGGCCGAGTTGGAAGAAAATACCGCCAAAGTGGATGGGAGATTGGCTGGACTGTTTGCCCCCGGATGAGCCCCATACACCTTATTTAACCATTGGAAAGGGAGGAGCATAACTATCATACTTGGCAATTTAAAAAGTCTCCAGACGCCCTATGCTCACTAATGCCAATCTTAGCTCAAAGGCGTCCGGAGACTTTTTAAATTGCCAAGTATGAAAGGGACGCCCTAAACTTACTAATACCTATCTTGGCACAAAGGCATCCGGAAATCTTTTAAATTGCCTTTTAGAAAAGGACACCCCACCCTCAACGCCGCCATTCCCCCCAACCCCTCTATCACCCTCAAGCCTTCTATCACCCCGCCCCCTCCAACACAATACCATACAAAATGCCACATTTCAGCAAAGTATTTTCTCGTTTGGCCTATGCAAGGGCCCAGCCTATGTTGAGAAGATACAGTGGGCCTCTCGCTACTGGCTCGGAACAAAGCAAAAATACCACCGTCTCCAACAAGACAAAAAATCAGGGTGACAGCACTGGCAATCGTGGCTGGATCAGGGACATCCCAGACGTAAGACTCAACTAGCTCCTGTGAGAAAGTTTGCTAACGCCCAAGTTACAGACCCACACCACCGAGACCGTGAAAGGAAGGTTCATGTCGGAACACAACTTTGTCCAGGTGGCTAAGGTAAGAAATCAAATTACCACTGGAAAGTTCTTAGTATTAACTCTTTTTTTAGGATATCGGTATGAAGTGGGCAGATTTGCTGGCCAACCATACTAGTAGGAAAATACAAGACGACATCGGCCGTGTAGAATGGCGGATACGTGTTCTCCTGGCTGCAATTGCGGGTGCCGGAAGTAGTGTAAGTGGTTTAGAAAATATCCCTTTCCCTTGATTATTTACACTGGCTGATGATTACTTGATAACATGCTTTATAGCTTTTAGCATGGCTTGTGGCGGAGAAGTTATTCAAGATAATGCAAGAAAACCAGACGATCAAAATAAGAGAACAGAGGCTTTATGAAAGGCTTGAAAAACATGTCCAGGAAACCAACAAGCGCTAAAAAGAAGCTGCCCTGGTCAAGAAAGCCCGGCAATGACTTCTATCCTCCCAGCTGCCCTCATATTTGTTCCCCTACTTTATTCAACCTCTATCCCAACTCCTGCCCATTGTTTGCCTTAAACCCCTATCTTATTTTTCTTCTTCCGAAAAATCCTTTCATGTCAATAATTGAATTTAATAATTGTCTTCTGTACATTGATATACTTCAGTCAAACGTGATGTCTTTCTTTTAGAAGTATCAGACAGTACTGGAACTCATTGAAATGCCATAATTTTGATCTACTATCTCAAATTTCCTTTAATATACCATAATATATCTTGTCCATTAGATAGTACTGTCTACTTGTGCTGACTTATTTTTCATGTCTGCATACCTCGTTGCACCTGGAAAACTGGCTGCTTGAAAGGCTTTCTAGTTCTTTACTCACTGGTTCATTTACTATACGAACAGTCAACAACCTGAACTCTCACCCATTTCGCACAAGTAAGTTCTTCCGGATACGCTCGACCACTCAGCTATCAATGGACACTGTTTTGAGATTGGAGAAACCCCTTTCAGCTATTAAACATGCGAATTTACTTTACGATTTGAAAAGTTTTCGGGCACCTTGCACTCATCGATATCTATCTTGGCACAAAGGCTTCTGGAAACCTTTTACATCATCTTGTATAAAAGGATACTCTACACGGAACACCACTACCACCCTCGCCCCCCCTATCACCCTCGCCCCTGCTATCACCCTCGCCCCTGCTATCACCTACAAACACTTCGCTACCCACAAACACCCTATCCCCCAAACCCTCCACCACCCCATCCCCTCCTACACAATCCCGAACAAAATGTCACATTTCAGCAAAGTATTTTCTCGCTTGGCAAGTGCAAGGGCTCAGCCAATGTTGAGAAGATACAGTGGACATCGCTCCACTACCAGTGGCTCAGGACAACGCAATAATACCACCACCACCGATAAGAAAGGGAATGAAAACGACAGCAGTGGCAATCTTCGGACCAGGGATCTCGCAAGGGTAGGGCCCAACTAACTCCAATGAGAAAGTTTGCTAACACTCAAGTTATAGATTTACACCTCCGACACCCAGCAACAGATATCCCGATTAGACAATAACCTCATCGAAATGGCTAAGGTAAGGAATATAAGTACAACTAGAAGTTATTAGTATTAACAATTCATTTAGGAGATCCGTCTTACATGGGAAGCTTTGCGAACCGAGTATGGAAAGATACAAGGCAGTATCCGCCCAGTGAAATGGAAGATTGGAATGCTACTGATTCTGGTTGCTGGGGTCGGGAACAGCGTAAGTGGTTCAGAAAATGCTTTCTAATTACTTACACTAGCTGGTGACTGCTTGCTAACATGATTTATAGCTTCTAATATGGCTTGTGGCCGAGGAGTTATCAAAGATTATGCAAGAAAGCCAGATGGTCAAAACAACCGAAGAGAATCTCTATGAAAAACTCGATAAACTTGCTCAGGAAACCAAGCAAAAGCACCAACAAGAAGCCTCCACCGTCAAGAAAGCAGAACAATGACTTCTCTCCCTCTAGCAACCCCCCTGCTTCTTTCTCCCGCTTTACCCATCCCCCATCCCCCAGCCCTCATCCCCGCCCTACCCCCTGCCCAATTTTTCCCAGTAACCCCCTCAGGCTATCTCATTTTCATTCTTCTGAAAAAACTCTTTCCTGTCAATAATTGAATTTAATAATCACCTCCTCTTCATCGAGGACTCAGAGGTACTTCAGTTAAACGTGATATCTTTCTTTTAGGTATATTGGACCGTAATGGAAATGATTAAGATGGCATGATTTCAATTCACTATCCTAAAAGCCCTTTTATGTACCAGAACGCATCCTCTCCGAGTCCGCCAAACAATACTGCGTGCTTGAGCTCACTTATTCTTCATGCTCAGGTGCCTCTTTGCACTTGTGAAACCGCCTCCACAAAGGCTTTCTGGTCCTTTATAGTACAGGGGAAACATGGTAATCATTCATCAAACCATGCCACTCATCCTAGACCTTACGCTCCGCCCCCAAGTAGTTATAGTAGTGATGTATATATAATTTCCTCAGCGATGAATATCTTACAAGTCTTGCTAACCCAACTTCAACCTCGACTCCATCCCACCATTTCCGCACAGAATTCGCAATACACGTGAGTATGCCCCGCAAAACAAACTAGGGTACAGCAAGGGGGGGGGGGAAGAGAAAAAGCTAGCTCGGATCAAGGAATACACTTTAATTTATCGACTATGTGGACACCCAACCAACCAACCAGCCACCAGCCAACCTTCGATTCAATTCGAACCGTGATCCGTGGATCATCAAAAATCAAAGTAAAGTAAAAACACAGCCCTTAGAAAGAAAGAAAAAGCGGGGGAAAGGGAAAAAAAGCAAAGAAATTATGATACCCCCCGGCCGCCCATCACCATGTTTTTTATTTACAAAGGAGATCGACGACATCCAACTCCTATCATGCATGCATTCCGCACCCAGGGTCATGCCACACAACACTACTATTCACCGGCCAATCTAACCAACCAAGTCGCTACCGTCTGGAGATTCTAGGGGGTCGTCGGTTCCGCGTATCGAATCTCATCATCGTTATCACCAGCCCAGACACCCGGAGTTCTGGGATTTCCATATCCGGCTGCGGGAGTTGGGGCACCCTGGTAATAACCACCTCTAGGATCTCTGGACCCGCCGCCACCAGCACCTCCACCACCGTAACTTCCACTAGCACCAGGAGTAGGAGCAGCGCCGTATGGAGCAGGAGTAGGAGCTGTCTCCGGGCCACCCCAGGCCCCGCTGTAAGCGTCTCTGGGGGTTGGGGCAGAGATTGGGCCGGGAGTGGGAGCAGACAGGGCGCTGGGGGTGGGCGCGGAAATAGGCCCCCCGGGCGTGGGTGCAGAGAGCTCTTTGCTGTAGGAGGGTGGAATAAAATCTGGAGAGTTGGCATTGTAGGAGGCACCAGGAGTGCGGGCAGAGTACGAGGAGTTGTTAGAGGAGTTTGCGGAAGTGGAGTTGGAGTCCATGAAGGAATCGAGGTTAGGGCGACCAGGAGTTTTAGAACCAGCGTCCCAAGTGCTACGATCGGTGTCTGAGGCGTAGGGAGTGCGGGAGGAGGGATTCCAACTGTCGTAATTGTTAGATGTTGTAAAGTGGGTGGGGGGGATTACTTACGCAGGAGTTTTATTTCCAGCATAGGAAGATCTACTACCGTCCATACCATACGCAGGCGTCTTACTGCCGGGGAAGTATCCAGGTGTGCGACTGCCATCATTAGAGCTCAACCAAGCAGGAGTCTTGCTGCCAGGGCTATATGCCGGTGTACGCGGCCCCGAAAAGCTGGACTGGGGAGACCTGCTACCGCTCCAAGAAGAGGCCCTATCCGAGGACATCGAGGGTGTTCTGCCATACCCCCCCCCATCTCCGCGGCCACCAGGACGCATAAAGTCTTGGAAAGTCTTAATAGCACCAGTGTGAAGGCTGCATATCGATTTCTAGTTAGTGATGCCATAGATGACGGGGGAGGGGGGTATGGGAGACTCGCTCTTTAAAACCTAGCTTCACCTTCTCGATTGTGACAATCTTGTTCTTGGTGTGCAACTCCACTCGGGCCGTAGAGTCGGTCGCATCCTTGACAATCCCTACAAGTCCTTTATACGGTCCTTGCCTAATCGTAACCGTTTGCCCAATGGTTTTATCTCTTCCGCCGGTGCGTGGAGGCGGCATGGCGGAAGCATCCGGGGATCTTCCATTGCGTTGCATAGCGGGATTCATCTTAGTAAGATCCGGCCCAGTAGATTGACTATTTGTAATTCTACCCCCCTTGGCAGCGATGGTGGCGACATTGTTGGTCCTGCAGACGAACACACCAGCGTTCGAAGTCTCTTCACGATTGTGAAGGAACGCGAAAGATCTGAAGATGTGTAAGATGACACCGGATCGGGTCTCTCCGCCGGTTTCCTTGACTGTATCCCCAACGCGGATCTCAGAGCCGTTTCGATCTGTGGCCACGCCAGGGCGACGGTTTGAAAGCTTGCTTGCAATCTGAGATGGCATGATTGTTCTAATGTTACCATGTTGATCGATGATCCTAACGGACTCTCTGTCGACTTTGGTAACGCAGGCAACAGTGGTGGCACTAATATCAATTGTCAACAGAGGGTTCAGTTAAAGCCCGTGCCTACCATGAATACATACTCAAGTTGTACCAAATCGTGGAGATCATATTTCCCACCAGTTTCCATGCCTCCAGATTCACTAGCTTCCCTCAAATCCTTGGAGAAAACGGTAATCTCGGTCATGCCAATATCACTAATAAGAGTGACCCTGTCCTCATTGATCCTCAAAACCATTCCAACTTCGTCTCGGAATCTGCTTCCTCCGGTAACCTTGACGTGATCTCCCGGATTGAATCGCTTCCTCAATCCTTTGAATGGAACTTCGGTGCGTTTTCCCTTCAATGGGCCTTCCAACACGTCCAGTGTGACAATATCGCCATGAACACTAACAGCTCTTCCGACGAGACCGTTCTGCTCGCCATCATAAACCTCGACAGTATCGCCAACTTGGTACGTGGAAACAGTCTTCTTCAGTGACTGAGCCAAGGCATGGAGATCCAAGCTTTCGGTACCATCATCCCCTCCGGATGCAAACTTAGAGACTTCTTCCAGAGTGGGATTAACATTTTCGGTTTGAATCAGGTTGAGCTTGACGTCTTTGATGTAGTATCCGTCTTCATATTCGTCTCCGAGATAGGTGAAGACCTTCTTCAGCCCTTGTGATGCTTGTGACAAATACTTGGCGTGGTTCTTTCTGGCTTCAACTTCAGAGAATAGTCGCTGTGGGGGGCGTCCAGCAAGTGATCCACTCTTTCCAAAAGGATTGCGCTTTCGCTTGTTACCGCTTGGGTCGTCAGCATCAGTGCCGTTGCCATAGTCCAACCTAGGTACCATCCTGATCTTAACTTCGAGGCCACTAGCTAGAACGTTTTCAACCTGGGCCAGGTCGCCTTGGTACTTTCCACGTTTAAAACGAACCCATGTTCCTGGGGTGATCTCGGCTTTCTTCATAACGAAAAGGAGGTCTGGCATCTCCTTAATGGGAACGAGAATCATCTTGGTCATGGGATAGACAAAAGAAACACCTTGAAGAGCGTGCATAACGTCTGCTTGCTTCTTTGCTTCGACGTAGATATACCCGGGCATGGTGTTACCACGTTCGAACGCAGAGGTGATCTGCAGAGGAGCCTTCGTATTTGCTAATTCCTCCTGCTTCCTGAGAATCGAGAAAACGATCTCCCTCTCCTTTCCGGGCTTACACTTGACGCCCCAAATGCTCGGATCATTAACAGATGGTAACAATAACCTTCTAGGAACCACCTGCGAATCCTCCATGCGTCTCCGAGCCGACCTGCCATGGCGTTCTTTAAACCCAGCGGCAATTTGTTCCATGTCCTCTGCTTGCTCGGCCTCATGTTTGCGATCGAGTTCGCGATGGCGATGATCGTCACGAGGGTACTGGCGGAGGTCACTCAACTCCGGGCGATCAGCATCGTCAGCGATAAAGCCTGCTTCCGCGCCGTCTTCTTCGTCCTCATCAGGGTCCTCCTCGTCTTCGTCGGAGACATCCGCTTCAATATCGAGGAACTGGTTGCGAGGTGGTCTACGAGCGCGCTTGCGTTGAGGCTGTCAAAGGTAGGCCATGCGTTAACAAATTTTGCCCAGACTCAATGGCTCACTCAAAGAGAAGCCGATCAGGGAGTCCCCGAGCAAGGTTTTCGATAACATACCAGGTCGTCATCTTCGTCGTCCTCGTCGTCCTCCTCCTCGTCCTCTTCATCATCATCCTCATCATCGTCGTCTGGCCGGCCTCTAGCGGGTGGAGCCTCATCATCGGGCTCACCCTCAGCATCTTGGTCTAGGTGGCTAGTGTCGAAATCCTGGTCGTCTTCGTCGACATCAAAGTCATGATGGAGTAAATTAGAAGTACTCATATCTGTATCGGGCGAAAAAGTGAAGCTAGGAGGAATTAAGAAGAATTGGGGAAACCTTCAAAACAGGCGGGGAGAGCGACCTTTATAGTCGTGGAGGTAGGGTTGTGTTGTTAGGTGAGAGAAGGTCGCACATGCTCCAGAAGCTTGTTGGATGGTAGGGTAACTCTCAGGCTCGGTTTCCTAATCAGGACTTGTGCGATGAAGGCTTACTACAGTATGGGCCTGCCAATGAGTAACGGGAGGAAAGCCTCGTGGAGAGGAACGACATACTGGCACCCTACCGCCGTAACCTTAGCTTAAGAGAGCCTTGGTGGGATTTTCTGCAAGTTGTAAAGTGGAATCTGAATTTATTTGGATTGGGTTATCCATTTATCTTACAGAACCAGATCCTCTTCCACCTCGTAGCCCATGGTATAATTAATACAAAACCGGTAGATAGTTCCCTCCTCAATCCATAAAAAACTTGAGTCCTACCATAGGTTGCTTATGGAATACAATGGCTCCCAATATCCCATGGCACTCACACCAACAATCCACCATACGATATCATAGAGCTAACTTAAGACCTTTCTCCCCCAAACGCCTCTTGTGCCAATACCAAGGCACGGCAAACACCCGTAATCACTCACCCTCCAGGTCACGAGACTCGCGCACCCTAACTGCAGCTAAATTGAACCAATAATTTATCCTTGCTTGCCATATCGCGGACTGTGTGCACTAGACTACGGCATCGGTACGGGTAGACATCTACTTCCATCACCGGGCTTCTGGCCGGGAAAAGTAAAAGGAAAGAAGAAAAAGAAGCAGTGCCAGGTGGAATACCATTGATACTCAAAGAAACCCCAAAACGCCGGTGTCCGAGTTTTAATTGATTTTTCGGAAGAAAGGAAGGGGAAGAGGAAAAGAAGTAAAGAGTAAGGAATAAGGAATAAGATGGAAAAAGGGGAAGAAAAAAGGAAGAAAGAAAACAAGAAAGGAGATAGTGTAATAACGAGAGAAGAAGAGAGCAAGTAAGACCACATGACCCCACGCACACCGAGCATTCAATTAGACTACATCCCCATCCCAACCAGCAATGCTGCGGCACTAAAGAAACGAAGGGGGGAAAGGAGCAAAGTGAATGTGAAAGATGGGTAGGGTGAAGTAGAGCAAATTAAAGTATATACAGCAAAATCAATCCTCATCCTAACTTAAGGATAATAATACGCTGCTAGCCACTTTCTCTTTCTTTTTCTTCCCTCTAGTTGATCGATCTGAATTTACTTAAGGACATCCTCCATCTCGACCGTTTCATCGTCATCAATCTCGATGACCTCCTGACCAGCTTCTCCACTAGTGGATGCAGCGAGCTCCAACTTCTTCTTGTCGTCCGTGTTCTTGTACTCGCTCTTGAGCGACCACTTTCCCGTGAAGGGGCCGTTGCGGTCCATTTTTGCGATCTCATCCAGGGTTTGTTTGAGGTATTGCTCTGGCTGGAATAACCTCTCGCGGATACCGCGCATGGACCAATATTCGTGCTCTGCGAAGAGGGAGAAGAGAGCTGTGAGGAGTTCTGAGTGAGGCATACGGGCGGCTTTGTTGTCTGTTGTTTTTCGCACCGCTTGTGTGGGTTTCTGTGTGGTGGGTTCAGATGTCTGTTATAGAATGGAGTGGCAAAATGATAGTTTGACTACTGTACTTACAACGAAGCCCGCAAAACTCTTAGCTGTGGCACCAGTGGTGCCAGGTGCAAGGAGATTACCGCCAGCAGCATTGGAATCGAGAACCTGAGTGGTGACCCTCGGGGCATCTGCTTGCCGGAACTTAGATAGCTGGAACCGTTTGTACTCTTCATTGACAACAGGAGACATGGAGCATTCGTGGCGAACGGTTCCAACTAGCGAAGTCCTCTCTAGACACATTGTCAACGCCTGGGGAAGGAAGAAACCAACTAATTATCAGGAACCATACTTGGAATAGCTTTCCGAACATATGGCTGATATCTCTGCTTCCCCCAATTACCCTTCCCACCGCCGCCGCCCCCACTATTGCTCTCCCGGTCACGGTGCTGGTATAGCAGCCTCGCAGGAATCGCCGGCTCACCCTCCTTCACGCCGCCGGTATTCAACTTGCTCGAAAATCCCGGCATATCCTTCTCCGTAAAAACAAAAGTGTTGTTGACCTCCATATTGGTTATCCTCAAATCATACTCCGTAGGAATCTCTCCGTTCGCCTGATTCTTCTCGAGTGAAAGTTTGAGCTGTGGGAAAGCGTCACCACCAGTCAGCCAGGAGAACCAGAGTAAAAAAACAAAGCTACTTAAATGACAGAATTGGTTTTGGTTTTTTCTCTTGATTTTCTTTTACGCACATTGCTAGTATCCTTTGGATTAACCTTCACAACACCCAGCACAATCTCCTCATTATCGTCAATCTCATTCCACCGCTCAGCGACAAAGCTCGGGAGCTTCACTAACCACACCGCCTTGTCCCCCTTAGACATATCCAGGTCACCGGCATCTTCATATAGTTCGTCATCATCAACGTCCGAGACTTCAGCCTTGATATCTGCATCTTCGATCTTGACGTCTGGGTCGGGCTTGATCGCTGGGCCGTTGGTGGCCATTATTTGCTTTTGTGTATGGGTGTATGCGGCCACCGGGAGTGCGTCCGATGGAAAAAAAGGAAAGGATATAGGTTTTCTTCCTCTACGTCTTAATATCACTCAAAAGACTAAGCCCCCCTGTGAAACAAAGTTTGGCGAAAGCTGACTCTTGGAGACGATCTTTGTTTGGCAAGGAGGTGAGCGACGGCGTCAGGTTGTTCGCAGAGTTAGGGGTGAGGGTAGGAAGGGATGGGGTTGACGCGGTTGGGTTGGGTTGGCTTGAGCGAATGCATGTGTTTACGTTCATCATTCGATAAGCAGTGCCATTCTGAGAGTTTCGCGTAGCAGCCGCATTTGTCATACTTTACTTCTTCAGAACCACATACGGTTAGCAAATCAACCCTGAGTGCTGTTACCACGTGACCAACCTTGCCGCATCCGTTCTTAACACCCCTTCATAAACAATCCCATCGTCTGTATTTGTTGCTTTTTAGTTGCCTATCATATTCCGAGATTAGGAATAGTTCAAGTGCCGCAACGGCGGAGATGTTTTCTACTCGTCAGGTCACAGCAAGAGCTCGTTGACCATACTACCTTTGGTAAAGATCTGAGGCTAACCTATGCCATTAACCACGCTAAAAAGCTGCGAAATCTGCACACAGATTAGGGGATAGAGAGTTTGCGCAAGGAGACCTAGGGGGCAGGAAAACAGGTTATTTTCTGTTAACCTAAAAGTCTTGGACACCCAGGTGGGTAGCGAGACCTGGAAGAGGTGTAAAATAGCCTTTCAGACCTGAAGAGATCCGATCGCTGCAGAACAATAAATCAGCCACAACACAGCGCTCTTTTCGCATTTTATTAAATGAATTTACTGATGATAATATTGGGCATTCAGTAGTAGATTATCACCTGTTCTATGGCAGTCAGTATGGTTAGTACCCAACTTGTGTACAAGTATCTGGGAATCCTAATTTGAGCAGGTAACAAATTTGAGTGCAATGCGGTATTACCCTACTCAATTCCCATCTTCCAGCTACAAAGCCACATAGACCTGGTGCGCAAACTCATTCAGAGACCTGGGTCTCTTTTCCGTTAACTGCCACCCAGGTCCTCTTGCGCAAACTCTCTAATCACCAATTCTCCGCATAAGCTCGGGTAGGTAGTTTTCAGCTACCCCTAGTTTTCGGCCACCTTGGCACAACGGGTGAACATGCAATTATCTTCTATTTACAACTCCCATTCGAACATACATGCCTCCATTTGCACTTTCTGTAAGAGTCTTGAGGTTCTTAAGGCTTCTGCCTCTGCACAGGGTTCTTTTTCCTTTGCCTTTGCTTTTTTCTCTGCAATTCTAGCCTTTTCTGCTTCCGCCTCAACTCTTGCTTTCTTTTCCGCCTCAAGTGACAGTTTTATACTTTCTACTTTGGCAAATACAGTGTTAGGATCAAGGGTAACCTTCTTTTTCCTCTTCTTACTTTCCAGCTCCTCAACTCGTCGGTGTAGTTGATTGTTTGCAGCATGTAGCTTAGCTTGTTGAGCCATCACCTCACCAAGAGCCTTGCTTGCCTTTAGAAAGGTAGTGCGCTGGTCTCTAGTTCGTAGACCAAGCATTGTCATAGATTCATGAATATCTCTCGGGTGCTTGAGTGTATGAAAAAAGTGCTAAGTATACTGAGTACGCTGACGCTTGGGTGTGGAGGGTGCAGGATGAGAAGATGAGGGAAGGGAGGATAATAGATTCGGCGGAGGTGCAATCTGGTGAAGTGAAAGAAGCCGAGTATTTTGCGGGGGTTCCAGGGAAATATGCCAGCAGCACACCACCCCACTCTCAATATGCGAGTAGTAAAAGTCTCTATTAGTGCTTTCTGGTAGGCTTCAATAAACTCTCGCTTTTTAACAGGTACAGCATTATCAAGGTATGTAAGATCAGCAATTTCCTTTCGATATTAAAACTTCAATGGAGAAAAGATCCCAAGATCCAATGGCTGTAACACATGACTTGAATGAGCAGGCAGGTAGAGAATATCAGCTTTGTTTTGTTTGCACATCCATATAAATTCAATGGTAGCATGGCTGCCATGCCCATCAAGGAGAAGTATACGGTGTGCTGTTTGCTGGTTGGATAAAGTACGGTGAGTTTCAGGGAGAAACACCTCAGATAGCCATCATAGCCTGATGTCGTTGGATGTCCAGTCCTTGGATGTTGTGGTAATAAGCCAATATGGGACCTTCTCTGCTGTGAACCATGATGTCTGAACATCTGTCCCTTTAAACATCACCAATGGCCGAATAAAGTGACCCCTTCCATTAATTACCTGGATAACCGAAACCCACTCTCTGTTTTCAAGTGACTGAATATAGGTTTTGCGCTTCCCACTCCCCCCTAATACCACCATATTGTTGCAAACTCCTAAGGCAATGCCATGTTCATCCATATTCCAAACATCTGCCTGCTGGGTATTATGGTGTGCGCGAATAGTATCAAAGAGCTCATAAAAAGTCTCTATATGATGCGGCTGAGTTCCTCAAATTTGTGCTGACTCAATTGGCTTTCCAATTATACTTGCGATCGATGAGTTCCTTTCCATGAAACCAGCAACCCACTTTTTGCCAAGTGGAGTTGTGTCTCCTGAGAACTTGAGAATAAAGGTAGCCATTTCTCTGGCTCTAGCATGCAATGGAGCATACCCACATGCTTCCTGCTCTAGAATCCAATCACTAAGAGCTTTTTCTTGCTCAGGGGAGAGCTGTTGTTGGTGGAGGTTTGCAGAACGTGAGCTCACTCCTCCTGCCCGACAACTTTGGAGAGTTGAACGGGAAATTCCATACTCTTTGGCTGCTTTTCTCTCAGAAACACCACTCTCAATCGCTGCGAGGGCTAACTTGAAAGCAATCGAATTCTCACGAGACTCCATGGTGTGGTGGATGCGGGGTACCTTTTTGGAAGGTTAATCGATAGTGGAGAGCGGTTGCCATGGTGGCCGAAAACTAGGGGTGGCCGAAAACCACCTACCCGAGCTTACTCTGGTGTGTTGAAAACTATTCTTACTAACCTAATACAAATTTCTATGGAGACAAGGGTTACTGTATGTTTTCCGATTTCTATGGGTCCATCAAAGCACATGCTCAGCTTTTAGATTCTTGTAGAGCTGGAGCTCTATTGCCTACGGTACCTTCCTTCGGAGTTGGGCAATTGGTGTGATATACCCTGGTGGTGCTTGTATCATAAACACTGGTTTGCCGAGAAATTCACAGATAGTCACTCGAGGCCGATTCACAGCTCCCAACCCCGGGGGTCTCGGACGAACATCAAGCAAAATTCAAAACTACGGTGACGTAAACAATAAACAAAAGTAGCGCCCGCCACTGCTACCCTAGGGCCTTGTGGAAACTGATGCACCGCGTGCTAACTGAAGCACTAATGCAGGGGCGATTAATCAATTAATTCTTTATCCATATGCTTGCTGGTAAGCTATCATCGCAACCCGAAACTCAGAAATCGATATGCCCAGCTAGCCTTTCTTGTTGGGGAACGATCGTACTGAAGATTGTCCCGCGCCCGCTGTAGCCAGACCCGTATTCGTTCCAGCCGAGTCCGCATCCACTACATCCGGATGCCACTCCCACGGTGGCCACTGGAACTTCGGAAGCGACCTGAAGATGGCGCAGAGTATGGCGAATACCAAAAGTGGCAAACCAATGACAACAGAGACCACTATACCAGCTATTTCTCCCCCTGACAGTGGTGGCGGTGTTGACGTTGGTTCTGGTGGTTCTGGTGGTTCTGGGTCCTCACGGAACGCGTCACGTAGCGTATCGTCTGCCCAACCGCTCTGTGGATCCACACGTTTGAGGTGGAACTCTGCGTTCTTACGCACGAGTTCCGGCGTTTTGTACACTGTCCCAGGGGTGTAGCGTGAACCCCACTGACGATCACATTACTATGTTGGTCCTGATCGGATTAGGAAGATACTCACAGTCATCGTGCTCATGTCTAGCACCTTGATTAATTCAGGGTCGCATGACGCATTCGTCTCTACCTGCACAGATGGCGGGTAGCCGCCAATCACCAATAATTGGTTGCCAACCGCGTTACAAGTGTGAGAACGCATTCGAACCATACTCTCAGGCATCTCGACCCGGGTCCAGCTGGGGTATTGTCGACAATTAGTTTGAAACAATGTTTGGATAGGGGAGGGAAACGAACATAAAACTTGGCATGGTTAAGACCCAGGCGTCTGGGGCGGCGTCTCCAAGAGGTTCCAGCAACATACCACCGTGAACCCAAAGTCTATTTGATTTCTGAAAGTTAGAACGGAAGCCCTGAGGATTGGAAACGGAGAGCGTACTCCCATGTTTTTGTTTCATTACTATAGACCGTTTGCCCGCAGAATCTAGATCTGGAAACAGGAACTTCCCCGTTGTAAAAGGTCGTGGATTGGTTTATCCACTTTTTATTATTAAGGTCGTAGAGCATAACATATCGGAACGAAAGCTAGGTTGTTTACGGTGAGAGGGGTAGATAATTTCGGCGAGGTTAAAAACTTACGCTGGAGCCCTTCTCATCATTAGCACCGGGATCGTCCTTGATGGGAACTCCGCCGGGGCCCGTCTCAGCCATGAGGGCAATCAAGAATCCATCTTTTTTTCCAATTTTAAGGTGATTGACAGACCCGTGCCAGTAGGCCATTCCTGTTTCGCCGAACGACTCATTTGAAAGTGCGCCTGTTGTATGGTTGTATACTAGCATTCCAGATAGTGGAACTGCCAACCCGTCGAGGGAGTCACTTGACGAACGAGGAGTCCAGAGGCCTCTGCAATTCAAGTAAGTTGGCTGTCTGGGAAGCAGGCTGGTGACAAACCCAATATAGTAGCTTTGATTCGTAGCAGGAACGGAAACGGCCGCACCACCAAATCCGCGCTTAAAACTACTATTGCTCGGCAGAGGAACTACTTTCCATGTGGAAGTCCCCAGGTCATATTCCCAGATGCTGTACGGTGGGATATCCTTCTTTTCAAGCCAGTAGGACGAATTTCGCCAATCATCAGCATCGTAGAAATGTCCTCCTTGCATGAAGATCGAGCCCTGGTTTGAGCCTTGCCAGAGGCCAAAACGGTTGACCACAGGAACTTTGTTCGGTTTCTTCGATTGAGATATTGGGATAAAATTCCTGGAGGTGAAGGGCTTGCTGAGGTCAATGACGACCGTTCGAGGATCTCAACCGGTGTGAGCCTCCGCAAAATCACGACTGGAAACAGGTGGGACAAACTCAGTTCTAAAACCTCAAAGAGGTCGCCATTCCGTTGGTAATTGAATTTTGCCATGCCTCCGTCAAAAATGAGCAGGTCTTTTCCCTTATGACTGACAACAATACCTTCATAGAGAAAATTAGAATGAGTTTCTCATGGGGTAGAAGAAGACAAACTCTCATGCGCCAGCAGACGACATCTGGAATCAGGTCCCCAATTCCAAGTCTGTTTTTCGATTTCAGGTTCGATCGTCTTCGCGCCTAATATCTTAACTGTCCTATTTGTCTGCGCAAGCGCCGGCGAAGATATCAAAAAAGCTGCCCATAGGGCACGAGTGAAAAACATCGCTTACAGTCGCGATATCGATACCGGTATCTGCCTCCCGAAGCGTAACCGCTAGATTTTTCGGGGGGAAGGGGTGCGGATATAGCTTTAGCGGACTACCGTAGTACGGTACTCGGACAGTCCCAGTATGATGGCAAAGGTCTCAAACAGCCACATAGGTAATCCATTTCCCCCTCATTTCCCATTCGACAGCGAAAAGCCAAGCACCAGGGCGCCGCCGTACGCCTCACATGAGCACAGAAAGCAGTTGTTAGTGGTTGCCTCGCAAACCCAACCAACTTCAGCCCCAGGTTTTCAGGATTTGTGTGGATCCACCAGTATCCGGTAGCGTCACCAACCACACTGATTAGGGGAAATACTTAAAAAGTGGCATTTGAGTCGCAGATTTTTCCCCAAGCCCCGTGGCTTTTCTCTCTCGATATGGGATTATTGCATTGGAAAATTGGCGCGAGTGATTGTGGATGATTATGTTGCGATGGAGATCCAGCCGCAAGGTTCAATACGATATCTCAACTGTTACAAGCACCAGCGGAGATGCTTTCTCACAGTTAATTTAGGTTAACCGGCGAAATAATCCCCGTCTTGTCCGAAAACTTTCCACCTGTCTTGTACTCGTACACGTACCTAAGCAAAGGGAGCTGCCGCCAATCCAAGCATACGAAAAACCCAAGGAGGGCTTAGCACGGAGTTTTCTGTGGAGGGGCTGGGGATGGCTGCAGTGCAACATCCAATGCAGTCGAAAGGAGTGCGGGAAGAGCCTAATTTTAGTCATATGGGACGAAGTGAAGGTTGCGAATTTGAGGACAAGGCTCTTGCATCGGCGTGCTGGCGGGGGCAGGTGGATCTTGCCGGGTAATGCGGCACTGTATCGCAGTGTAAGAGAGACATCCTTCGAGAAGATACTTGCACCAGGGACGGACGTGGGTGATCGGACAGACAGGGACTAAAAATATATGTATCCTCATATATTTTTTACCCCTGTCTGTCCGATCACCTACGTCGATACCCAAGTACCGTACTAGTGCGAGTAGAAAGCCGGAGTTTAGCGTCCCGCACCACACCCCTCGGGCTCGGATGCCCATTGGTTGCGCTGTTGGCACTAAGACCCTAACCCCAACTCGGCCTACATTGGCATACTTGGAGCATTGTGCAGGGAGGAAAGTGTTCGAGTGATAGAACAAGCATCGCTATAGCACAGAACGCCCATTTCTCTATTTGAGAAATCGCAACTAAGTCCCAAGTTAGAGTTTCCTGTTGGTTGCGCATTCCAGTACTGGTACGTCTACACAGTGAATACATCTGGATTCTGGTGCCGCACTCATTTCTGCATCCTCTTGCAGTCACCATCCACCGATACGAACGGACTACCACCCCCTATTCCCATTTCTAGCCGATATACTTGTACGTAGGCGCTCAAGAAAGTGAGTGTAATCTCATATTCCCTTTGATCCGGGTACGAGTTTGGTAACAAAAGAAAACGGGCCCCTACCGGCTTTTCCATACAAAATGCTCATTCTCAAAAAGTGCCTCCCCACCACCATAAAATCTAGAAACTTTCTGGGTAGCACAATCTGACATGAGGATTCACAAAATTGAGCACCGGGCTACAGAAAACATTCTAGGAATTCTGAGTGCCAGAGGTCTAAGGGAGGAGCCCAAAAACAGTCCCAAGATAGCAAATTTTTGTGCGTGATTTTGGCATTGCAACCACACTGGCTGGCTGGGTTCACAGAACCACTGCCACTGGCCAGCAGGGGAAGAAAAAGAAAAAAAACTGGCAATTTTTATATGTTAAATTCTCTGTGACTCTTTTTCACGGGACAAAATCTGTTGTGCGCCATAGCAGTTGTGCAGTTGTTGGCTAAGCTTGGGTATTTTGTATGGAAAACCGGGGGGGCCGTTTCTTTTGTTGCCAAGATCGTACTCAAGTGGTGAAGTCGCATAGACTATCATGAATCGGAGACGGAGCGCGACAGAACCGGAAACCTACGGAGGTACAGGGCATAAGTTCTGTAGGTTACACAGAGGGTGCGAGTGGCTGAACTCGCTTGTGGAACCTACAAAACTTATGTCCTGTACCTCCGTAGATGGGTAAAGTACAGGGCATGGATTTTGTGGGTTCCACGAGGGTGTGGGTAGCAAACCTCGTTTGTGGAACCTATAGTACAAAACTTAGGCGGCCCTGTGCCGGTACCTCCGTAGTAACTTATGGTCTAACTGGGGAGTAGTAAATACATGGATTGTCACTCGCTATCGGAGACACAAGTTATATCGGAGTGTCCTTCCATATCTGGAATGGTCGACCGCAGGATAGTCCCGCCCGCCCATGGTAGAAAAGGATAAGGGGTAGTAGAAAAGTGCCGTAGGGGTGCTACATAGTGCCATTAACTTAGAATAGTTGGACTACACTCTGTGCCTAACTATCCGCGTGATCTTGCTGATCTCTTTTTCTGTCCTTTTCTATTATGTCAGTACTTTATGTAGCAATGCGCAATCGTTTCGACAGAGAAGTAATAATAGCCGACAGTCAAGATCATGGATTGCCATCAACTACTACAAGAGTGATAGGAAAGATATAGACAGGCTATATAGTGAGGTGGCTTGGTTCCGCTTCCACCAAACTTCCGCAACAAAGAACAAAGTCATTGAAAGAAAGTATATAGAAAAAAAAGGGAATAATAAAGAAAGTGTAAAGAAGACAAAACTTGTAAGCGGCTTGAGAACAAATATAGAGACTTAGAAGAAGCATTTGAGAGGAGAAAGAAACCTTATATGATACCAACACTTTTGTAGCAACGCGCAATCGTTTCAACTGAGAAGTAATGATAGCCAACAATCAAGATCATAGATTACCGCCAATTATTACAAGAATGATAGTAAAGATATAAGCAAGCTATATAGTGTGGTAGTCTGGTTCCGCTTCACCAAGCTTTCACTCCCACCACAGTTCCGCAACAAAGAACAAAGGCATTGAAAGAAAGTATATAGGAACAAAAGGAATAATAAAGAAAGTATAAAGAAAACTAAAAGTTGTACTCGGCTTGAGAATAATATAGAAACTTAGAAGAAGCATTTGAGAGGAGAAAGAAACCTTATACCAACAACTTTAGCCAGTGATGTGGCGAGTGAGGCCGCGTGAACCTAGGGAGCCTGTGGCTGGTTCTTTGATACCCCCTACCGGTAGTTTCTTTCTTAATCAACCTCGGTCGTTTCAACAAGCTGCGCTAGGATTGCTTATTATCGATAATTCTTGACTATAAGCGCGGCCAATGTACTCGGGGGTAGCTAAAAGTCGGGCCCACCTCCATTACGAGGCGCGGAATTTGTATGGGGACTAATCCGGATTAGGAAATTCGAGTGATATCCTGTGAGGGGTTTTTGGTGGTGGCAAAAAGTCGGGACCGGTGACACAAGCACTTTCTCTGCGTTTTCTCAAGCAATTCGCTGCGCGAGTGTGTTCGTGTTACCGGGCCCCAATTACCCTTGTACCCGAGTACGTAAGAAGCCGTGATTTAATTGCCCAAATTGATATATCTAGAAATACATTGATTCGCAAGAGTAAAAAAACCTATGCCATCTAACCATTATGCGTTCTCTCCCTGCAAGCTAAGCCCGCCCAGCGACAATCCGCTGTTCATCTATTCAACATTAATAATGAACACCGCTTCCCAGGCCTACCCGACCAAAAGTTTATCCTAAAACATTCTTCTGTTCGCCACCCTTCTTCTTCTTCTTCTTTTTCTCCACTCTTCCATCCTTAGTCCCTTTCTTCCCACCTACAACAACCGGCTTGATCTCCGTATTGCTCCTCTTCAACAACACTGGATGACTGCCAATATATTTTCCATTCATCTCCCTCGCCGCGCGAAAGTACTCATCTCCATCGCTGAAAGCCACAAACCCATATCCCTTGCTCTTCGTCGTGCGCTTGTCTCTAATAACTCTGGCTTTCTGCACGCTGGGATACTTGGAGAACGCCTTGAGCAGTGAATCATCCGTGACCTCGCCAGCGAGATTACCGACGAATAATCGAAAGTGCGAGGGGTCCCACTCCAGTAGTGATGAATCGGTCCAGGTTTGTCCTCCGCCCTGGCGAACGACGGTGGGAACATTCTTTGGCCTGTTGAGTGGCGCCGCCGGATAGTCGCCGCCCTCCACCTTTGATACGACGGGAGTAGTGGTGGTGTTGCCAGAAGTGCGAGTAGAGGGGTCGTAGATGCTTTGCTGCTGGGCTATTTGGGCTTGTAGCTCCGGGTCTAGATCTGCGTATCTTGGATCCGCACGGCGGTTGAATGATTGCTGCGGTAGTGGAAATGGGTTAACGATGTGCGGTGCCCCTGATGGCGCAGATGCCTGGTATTGTTGTGCAGGAGGTTGATAAGGGGTGGAGTATTGTTGGGGATATGACTGATTGTATTGGGGTTGTTGGGCGTATGACGGCGGTGGTGCGGCTACTTGTCTGGGACGGAAGCCCGAGTATGCTGGGGGGTTTGCACTCTGCGGCATTGAGGGTGGTGGGGGGCGAGGAGGGAGAGAGGAGGATGTCCCCGGTGGAGGCGGATATGACATTGTTTCGACACTTGGTGCTGGTGGAGCCGATGTGTTGCTTGTTTGGTGATGGAGCTTGTTGATCGAAGGTTTTTGAGGCTCCGAAGAAACGAATGTCTTGGCACAGGGCTGTTGGCGCCTGCTGTAGGGTGCTAGTCACGTGGCACAAGATCCGGGTTGGACTCTTGGTATGGGTGTCTCCTTGGATCTGATTGTGCAAGTGAAAGTAGGTATGCACCTTCCAGCCTCGCCGGCCATGAAGGCGAATGAGGGGAAGAAGGTTTATAATGGTCTTGTATAATACCGGGAAATCAAAGAACCATATCCAATAAGCAACTTATCTAGTTGGGGTTTCCTCTGGATCAAGGAAGCGAAATCAACTCGCCTAGGTATCATACTATGGCTAGATCGTCCACGAGACTCCACGTCTAGCATTAGAATACCAGTAGTATGCCATACCGTAGATTCTGGGTAAACTTGACCTACTGATACACCTCTCAAGGTAGCCACGTTTCCTCTTAAGAACCAATCCCGTGGCGAATTCGCCCTTCTGGGTATATAATAGTAACTACGGTGCTCTTTGATTGTACCTCACTATGCCGAATTTCAGCCCTCATGCACTCGAGCAAATAAAATTTCATCCATATACCGCGCATGTGCCCATATATCACACTGTTTACATCTGGACGGCCCTCCAGGCCACCTGGAACATAGGCAAATGTATGTTATTGGGCACAGAACGAAAAGGGTTTGTTGGCGGCCAATAGCACCACCTCAATTTGCTAGGTAAGTTATGATGCCCGGAAATTTTGTATTTCAGCTTAGTTGGTGGGTGAGGCTATACAGGCCAGGAGGCGACAACCTGTGGCACTAGATTGTACCATGCTCGTATAGTATGGTATCAGTTTCCACAAAGACAAATCCTTGTCAACCACTGAGAGGAGAAAAGGGGAACACTACTTCCGGGTAGCCGGACTACATGGATATGCAATACTCAACGAACCTGGTATATATACAAGAACACCAGATAACAACACTACGAGGCCCTCGGT
>Ga0307517_10001390_pt1 | contig 40641 bp, 17 predicted proteins | sample 23_EM_MG_FD_194515 | JGI IMG/M metagenome (GOLD analysis project Ga0307517, IMG submission 194515) | Populus trichocarpa ectomycorrhiza microbial communities from riparian zone in the Pacific Northwest, United States - 23_EM | ecosystem: Host-associated > Plants > Roots > Unclassified | place...
TATATAGGCATAGTATTGCTAATTCAAATAGTGGTTTGTTTTTATAAGTCTTCCATGTATAATCAAAAGATAAAAGTATTGTATTATTGTATGTAGACTAAAATTCAAAATAAGGTAATTTTCACCCTTGGTCCTAGAAAATAGCATGCAAATTATCCGTCTCAAAAACCTCTTGATTTTCTACAGGCACACACCTCTACACAATTATCACCTTTCATTCTTTGCTTTTTTTAAAGGTAAAAAAATTGAATGGTCCTAGCAACTTTTCAGATTCCAATTAATAACAAATATCTTCAAATCCAAATATTTCATTTATTATATAGGTTTTAAACATTTACTCTTATATTTAAACATGAATACTTGCAAATCTATAGCAAAGGATAGAGTAAAAATGGGGTCGCCAGATTTCACATTCTGGATAGCGAACACACCAAGATTGGGATTGCGCAATCTGGAATGATTGAAAATTCAAGGAGGATGAGTGAATTACATAACTCAGCACCATCACTAATCAACTCTTGTCTTTTCCTTTTAAACACTTATTTCTCACACATACCAAATACTAAAACAATTACTTTCTAGTCTTCACTAACGTAACCAAACAATGAAAAACAACATATTTTTGAAAGCGTTAGTTTTTACATGAAACAAATGGGACCTTACTATTCTTCCTAGTTTCAACAAAGCCAGAGGAACTTTCATGGCTCATAACTATTTCATACCAATGTCTAAGAACAACTCAGTAACATTGAGATGGTGAAGGAGTTAATATGGGCAGACAAAAGGAATTTTTTGGTGAGCATCCATGGTAAGAATTTGAACAACAAATTCTTCCATTCTCAGCATTTCTCCCCCTGCTACTTAAGTCAAGGACGGAAATTTTAATCCTTTTCATTTCATCTCCCCTATTCCCTTAAAAACCAAAGAAGACGGCACAAATCTTCTTTCCCATTTCATACTTTCATCTAACTAGCTAAGATTATCAGCCCAAAGCTTAAACAGACTGAAATTAGCCAGTCAAAAACAAATAACAGTTATGTCTATGAGGCCAACAAGCTGCTTTTACACCTCCATCATTTCTGGTATGACAATCTGATTCTTGTAGATCTGAACATGTTCAACCTATAGTGAAACATTTCAGCAGAGTGGAGACTCACAAAAAATAGAGAAGACAGGATACAGAAAAATGGACAGCAGAGAAAAAACTAGGGACACATGAAATAGATGGACAACAAATCACATGAATGCTATCAAGGAACACACTAGATCACTGATTCACCCCATAGCATGACCTTGTAATAGAGGTCAAGAAAATCAACATAAACGACATAAAAGCAAATACCATGGACAAATCATACAGTGAACAAACATACACAATTTTTTCACAAAGCAAAGCAAACAAACCAAGCAAATACAAGGAAAAGAAACCATCCCAACAACAAGCACACATAGAAACCAAGCCATTCAACAGCACCAAATAATGCAAGAAATCACAAAGCAATTAATTTAAACCCAATTTACTACCTCAATAGTAAGGTGGCAAATTTGGATACATTCCCCCAGATGGAACCCTTGGTGCAGGGGATGCTCCCTGATGCTGACTTGGAAATGAAGCATTTGATGATGGCAAGCTATACTGCCCAGGATCTGGATATCCACCAGTAGGCATTCCCACTGAACTTGGTGGCAACCTAAACGATGAAGACGCACCAACAGAAGCACCGACGCCGGCACCACCACCACCCAATCCACCATATCCTGTAGAACCTGGTCCACCATACCCACCATAAGGTGGGCCATAACTACCACCCCCAGTACCACTCAAACCAACTACCCCCTGAGACCCCAACCCAGGCCCACCCAGTGAAGCATTCAAAGGAGCAGCAGGATGATGGTGCTGCTGCTGATGACCACCCATTGGCGGCACGCCACTCGAAAACGCACCACCATAAGAACCATATCCACCTGGCGCGCCATACCCTGTCTGCAGCACCATCCCCATTCCACCATCTCCATGAACATTCCCACCCTGCACCTGTCCTTGCAATCCATCTTGCCCTGGTCCTTGCCCCCCGCCAGGCTGCCTCCCTCTTTTCCCATCAATTGCTAACTTACAATTCAACTGCCTCCCTTCAATCATCTTCACCGGCTCTAATAAAGCAGCCTGCGCTCCTTCTGCCGTCTTATAAACAAAAAGCGCAAACCCTTTCGATTTCCCTGTTTGCTTATCAAAACCTAACGGACCCTCCTCAATCTCCCCATACTGCGCAAAATGATTCAACAACTTATCCGACGGCATTTCATACGGCACATTCGCTACATAGATCTTCCGCATTGCAACATCAACAACACCAGGATTGGCTGAAGAATTATTGTTATTATTGGCACCTGAATTCCCCGCTATCGCTAGTTGCGTGACAGTCACGCGCCCATCAATTTTCTTACTGGGCTCTTTCAAAGCCAATAACGCACCATCGACATGCTTATAGATAACAAAACCGTACCCTTTCGACTTTCCGGTGTTTTTATCAAGGATTACAACCGCTTCTTCTAATTCTCCGTAAGTAGAGAACAGATTTCGGAGATTTTCCGTTGTGGTTTCCCAGCCAAGGCCGCGGATAAAGAGCTTCCGTTGCGTGGCGTCGGGGTCTGCGATGGATCGGACGGCTTCAAGGATGTCTGGGTGGCGTACGACGGCGTTTTGAAGAATATCGAGGAGCTGGTCAGGCGTGAAGCGTTCCATCATCTTGCGGGCGTCTTGAGGGGTTAGTTTGTAAGGAGAGTCTAGATCGGTGGTGGATGATACGATGCCGTTTTCTTCGAGCTTGCGCTTCTTTGTTGGATCCATCTGCATCGAGAGGGGGAGGGGTATTTTTTGCGAGAGAAAGAGGGTGAGCGATAAACCCTAATATCCTTAGGAAGAAAGAGGGAGAGGAGGATAGGTTAGCAAATTAGTAAGAATTGAAAGGAGTGTTGTAGAAGAGCCGGTTCATTCTATATACTGTATAAAGAGAACACCTATATAGATTATAATAGGAGAATAATGATTTTATTTTTAAAACAAATCTTTTAAATTATTGTTTTTTAGGGGAAGATAGTTTTTTTTTATCATTTTAGAAATATTTTAGAAGTGTTTTTGTCTTATTATTATTATTATTATTATTATTATTGGCACAATCAAATGATTTTGCTACCCTTAAAATAAAAAATCATTTAACCATGGAAAAGGATATTTTTGAGCATTTTATTTTTTTAATATAATAAAATTACATATTTGACCTTGGAGTTAAAATAATTAAGTCATTAACACAGGGCTATTGATGTTTTTTCATATCATTTTTTTTTAATTATTGGTGTGGTCAAAGGTAATAATGTAATTTACTATTTAATTATTATTTTTAAAATTAAAAAAGTTGTTAGCATGCGAGAAGCACCGTGTATTTCGAGTAGCGTGTATAGCACCTCCCGGTGGTTGAAAATATGCTTTTATTGTCTCCTTTTGCTTTTCGTCATATTCTCTTCCTTGATGGATGACATGTGTCATCTAAAAATTATCGGTTTATTGCTAGTGATATTTTCTTTTTTTTCCTTTCATTTCTCTCTCCTATCCCTAAAAAACTAAAAATGACCCTCGTTGTTGTTGATGTTTCAGAACCCATCCTTTTAGTTTTGATTTTTTTTTTATTTTGGTCCTTTTCTCTTTTGTTAAAGTTTTTATTTGTTTTCAATTTAATCCTTCAATTCTAATTTGTACATATAATATTTTTCAATTTAATCCTTCTACTTTTGATTAGTTTTTTTTCATTGGCTCTTTTGTCAAAGTTTTTGTAGTTTCAATTTTATACTTCAAATCAAGTTTGTGAATTTTTTTTCAATAATAATAATATTAATTTTAGTTTGGTCCTTCTTCTTATGATTTCTTATTTGTTCCCCTTACTTGTTTGTCAAAGTTTTTATGATTTTTAAATTTATTCTTCAAATCAAGTTTATGGTTTTTTTTATTTCAACAGCAACAACAACAAAAATAGTGGTGGTATTAGTAATAATGATAATTATAGTAGTTGTAATAATAATAATAATAGTGATAATAATTGTAATAATAATAGTTTATTATGATTGTAATAATGGTAATGATAGTGTAATAATGGTAATGATAGTGATGGTGGTGGTGGTGGTTGTAAAAATAATAATAGTATATATAGTAATAGTAGTAATGAAAAAACAATAGTGATAGTAATAATAGTTTTTTTATGATAATAATGGTGACAATAATAGTAATAATTATGATAATAATATTAATAATTGTGATAGTAATAGTAATAGTAATAATAGTAAAAGTAATAGTAATAGCGGTAACCAGTTATTTGACCTACGTTTCGCCATGGGTTGGATTATTGTTTTTGGAAAAAAAATACAAGCTTTTCAAATGTGTTTTTTTATCTAATTATAAATCAAAAGGCATGTGCATGCATTTAATTAAATACATTGAGAACCATTTTTTCTAATAAATGCAAAAAAACAAAGTGTTAACGCATCTATTCAACTCGCCTCGCTACCGGTCAAATAATTTTTTTTCTAACACAAAAGAATTAATGTCTAGATGTTATTAACGCATTTTTTAACATTGAGTAAAAAGTATAATTGTTAATAAAAAAATTGATGCTTATATATAATAAAATATAATAAAGATTGTATGCGTCAAAAAAGATCTCAAACTAATTTTTAACGCAACAAAAAAATAAAACAATATTACAATTGCTATAGTGAAACACTATTTTTTTAGTATTTGTATAATGATTAAAAAAAGTGTAAAGAAAAAAATATAAAACAAATTACAAAATAATAAAGATAAGAACAAAAAAATTATATAAATAGGTCAAGCATAGAGTGATAAATATTCAAAGTGTAAAAAATAAAAAAATAATATTTTTTTTCAAAAAATGTGTAAAGAAAAAAAAAGAAAAAACTAAATATTAAAAAAAATAAAGATAGAAAAAAATGGTGATAAATAGACCAAATGTAAAATGATAAAAATGTCAAATATAAAGAGAAAAGAAAATATAAGAAAATTTTGTTTTCTAAAGAAAAACTAAAAATGATAATTTTGCCACCATTACAGTAAAAAATTAACAAAATTTACAATTATATCATTTTTACAGGAAAATACTATTTCCTTTTAGTATATATACAGTAGTAGTAGTAGTAGTAATTTATTATGATGGTAATAATGGTTATGATATCAATAACCGTGACGATGATAGTAACAATAGTAATAATTATGATAACAACAACAACGATAGTAATTATAATAGTATTAATGTTATTAATAGTGATAATAATAATAGTGATAGTGATAGTGATAATAATAATAATAATAATAATAATAATAATAATAATAATAGATAATAATAATATTAATACTAATAGAGCTAATAATAATGATAATGATGTTAATAATAATATTATTAACAATAACACAATAATAATAATAATAATAATAGTGATAGTGATAGTGATCATAATAATAACAGTAGTAGTAGTGATAGTAATAATAGTAGCAATGATAATAATAATAAAGATGATAATAGTAATAGTAATGATAATTCATCATTCAACGTAAGATTTGTTGGAGATTGAGTTTCATTGTTTTTCCATATATGTTATTTCCAGTCTAATAACCTCGGGTTGCGGGTTTTAAAAGTAGATGTGGTTATTTAACGTAAGATTTGTTGGGGATTGAGTTTTATTATTTTTCATGTATGGTATTTCCAGTCTAATAACCACGGGTTACAGGTTTTAAAAGTTGATGTGGCCCGACATCCTCTTTTAGTTTTTGCCTTATTGTTTTTTTCTTGATTTCATTATTCAACATTAGTTTTTTAAAATAAAAATTAGTCATCTGAGTTTCCTTTGAACCTATTAAATAAACCAATTCACATTGAGTTAACTCTTTTATAATTTTGTTGGAAACTCGTGTCAGGCAAAGATCTAAGTCAAGGGATTTCAAGATTTATTTTCTTGCTCGAGTTTTATAGCATTAAAAAAAAATCCTCATGTTTTTAGTGATCTTTATTACATTAAAAAAAAAAATGGTTCAGCTCACAACAGAGTAAGGGTCAATGGACTAGTTATGGATCAAAACCTTAACCCAATATATCAAACGCCACTAATAAATATTACCGATATTTTATAAGTTGTAAATTTGATTTATTTAAATTTTTTTACTCGAGCGGGTTAAATGTATTAGATAAGGCTAAATGTTTTTTTTATGAATATTAAAGATATTCACGGATTGAGCTTGTATTGCTAATTTTAGTGAATCCACATTTAGAGATGGACTTACAACATGGATTATAGGTGCCATAACACCCTCAATGTTAGGTCTAATTTTTGTACACTACACCACCATCAAATTCGAGTTACCTTCTCCTCCCCTCCAACAAAGACACGTGCATATTTTTTTACATTAAAAAACTCTAATAAAAAGTCCACTAACAAGAACTTTAAAGTCGAAACATTTATAAAAAAAATAAAAATAAATGCTCAATCCACAAATTATTAAATATAAAAACAAAAGTAGTTTAAGGTATAAGAGTTGAATTGAGTTGATTGAGTTTCAAAAATCTTGACTAGCTATCGACCTATGATATTTATTTCTTAGATTTTTTAATCCATTATCATTTGTAATATTCATATTATTCAATCTTGACAAATCAATTCGAATAAGATAATCCAAATATTACAAATATGCTAGATTTTTCTAACACCTATGGTACAGTGGTAAATGAGGTTGGATTTTAGGGTATACTTTATTTTTCACCTATTTACTAGATTAATAGATGGATTGATGCTCTATCTTATCTCATTACAGTAATTTAAAATTGCTAAATCCAAAAGGCATTCCTCAAATAAATCCCCAGCCTTATTTTTAAATTTTTAATTATATGTTTTAATTAGTTTTACACTTCAATTAAAATATGGAGAGTCTATTAGTACAATTTATTTATTTATCAACACATGGGTCTTATGGTCTATCCAAAAACTCTCCATGTACACCTCAACTTTTTTTACTTAGAAAGAATAAAACTATACTGAATTTCATTTTACCTTTTTTTTATAATTATCATTTTTATTAAAAGTTTATTTTTTTTATCAATTATCTCTTAACATTTTATCTATTTATCAATAATATCTTCTTTACAAATAAAGATAAAATAAAATTAACTAACTCAAAAAGTTGTTTTTTTAAAAAATATTTTTTTAAAAAATATTTCATAAACTCATATAATTCATGAGAATAAAATGGAACTAACCTAGAATCATTCCTACTTCTTTCATATCCAATAATTGTCTTTAATTCTAAGCTAGTTTGGTTGTTGTGCTATAAAAAAAATATTATTATTATTTTTTTTTTTTTTTTTTTTTGTAAAAACTTGGTGCTTCCTTGAAACCTATAAGAGAGATATAAGGGTAAATCTTATATTCATCCTCCAACCATTAATAGTTTATATATATATATTCTCCACACTTCTCTTACTTTAATCATTATTATATTATTGGCTTGTATTATACTATGGGTCAGATTAAAATTATTTTTGAACGTAAAAAAAATACCCAAGTGTTGCGAAAGTGTTTTTAATAGCATTTTTACTTAAAGAAAGGTGACAATATTATGAAGGTATTTTTTAGTATCATAATTTTTTTTACTTAAAGAATGGAAAGATGATATCTTTGTTTAATAAAATATATTGAAAAATATAAAAATTGATAAATCAAATAAGGATTTTTAATGTTGATTGAAATTCTAAATATGACACCAATCTTCTTTTAACTAAGCAAAAGATACATGCACATATAAATATTTTATCTCAACTATTCTTTTTATTTTATACGTTTTCTTTTATTTATCTTCGAGGTTAATTTTACTTGTTAAGTACATATAGTTTTCGTTCTTATTAATGAACCATGCAAATGCAATTTATCTATTTAAGATTTTAGATGGAAAAATTTAAAGATAGATTAAAATAATCTCTTTAAAGTCTTGAAAAATTATAGAAACAATCCAAAAAATCAACTAATACTTAAAAAAAACCTTTAAATTAAATAATTGAGATAATAAAAGAGAGACTATTAATTAAAAATTAAATTTAAAACGAATCATTTTTTAAATAAGAGGTCAACTACTACTAGACAGGCTTGCACACCTGGCTAACGAGAAAAGCCTAGGCACAAATGGGATTAGAATGCCAGGCCTGCATACCTTGCTTTTTTATTTAAGAAAAAAAAAAGCATACAATTGACACATTGTCTATTTTTTTGTATTTTTCGATCACCTTCGATGATCTTAAGAATATGGTATGAGACCCCAAACATCCATTTTCAGCTTGTTTTGGCCTAAAAACACTTTGAACACATCCTTAAAACCTTAATAAACATATTTTGAAACCTAAAACATCTATACTTAGTTTAAAAATCGAGAATCAAAGTAAATAAAAAAACAATGATCTCAACCTCCTTTTTCTAGTATGTTTAAATGACATAACCACCTCTATTGAATTCTCATCTATAAGACAAACTCATTGACACTAAGTTTGGCTATTTAGATAGTCGGAATGTGGTCGATCGACCACTTTTCTTTCTTCTTGCTATTTTTACTTCCTCTCTCCATGCTCAACATTTAGATAGTGTTTGGTTACTATCTTAGGATAATATAGATAGAGATGGTGGAGACAAAAGAGATAACACCTAAAAGGTGATGGGGATGGAATTGTGTTTGGTAGTAATGTACAAGATAAAATGACTGTCTCTGTATCATGTTTGGTTACGGTGGATAAGACAGAATAAAATATATAAAAAAATCTATTTTACTCATAATATTTATTGTTGTAAAACTTACATATTTTAAAAAATATTTAGTTTTATTTTAGTTTATATTGAGTGTTGAAATTAATAATACTATAATAACTCTAGTTATAAAATCAAGACTGACTTGACGGGGTTGACTAGGCGCTTGTAATGGTTCGAGTTTAAGAAAAAATAGAGGAATGATTGAATCAACCTGAACCATTTAAAAACCTAAGTCAACTTGGGATAAAACATGGGTAAAAAAACTATTGACTTTTTTTGAAAAGAAATTTGGTCAAACCAAGGTTGCTTTGATTTTTTTTTTTTAAAAAAATTAGGTCAATTGGGTTAACTCTCCTAACCCATGATCTGAACCTTGTCTCAAGTCAACTCTCAAGTCAGGTTTTAAAACTATTTAGTAACTCGGGCTTTGCCTTGTATCGACTTCTGGGTTGAGTTTTAAAATTATGATAATAATTATTTTTGTCCTCAAATGTTTTAGTTGGACAATTTAGAATTGAGAGTTTTTTTATAAGGATATTTTAAAAATAATAAATAATAAATATTGTCTATGAAGATATATCATCTATGTACCTCATGTTTTCAAAGTATAAAAATTCACTCAAAATTACCAGAGACAAATTTATTTTCATTTCTCTGTTCCTGTTTTTGTTTCTTTAACCAAATACATTCTGTCTCAACTATCCCTGTCCTTTCTATCCCAGAATAATAATCAAACGCTACTTTAAAGATAAAAATGTGATACAAATAACTTTTTGGACTGAAACAAAAAAATTTAAAACAACAAGGACCAGACATGTATAATTCCAAATGCAAGGATGATATTGAATTGTTTAAAGCTTTTTTGTTAAAAAAAAAACAACTCTATTTCTATTAGTGTTAGTTTTGGTCTTTATTTTTTTAATTTTTTTACAACAAATTTAAATTACATTTTATGAAATATATCTATAATTTAATGTTAATATACTTTATGATAAACTAGATATGCAAGAGAATATAAATAGAAATAAATACTAACATATAAAAACATGGAATTTGTTTTTTGAAAACATAAAATTGAAAAGAAATTAAGTGCAATGATCAATTTGTAAAAAAGTAAAATTTTCAAGGATAAAAAAATTCTAGCTATTAATAGTGGGATGAACAAGCCAATATAAATGGATAAATAGTAAGGCAACACTAAATCACCATTTTATTTTTAATTTATATTGTAAATGATTTAGTTTTAACTAGTTATAAGACCCGCGCTACACCATGAGTTGCACTAAAAAAAAAATGTCCAAGTCACTGGAAATTGTTTTCATGGCCAATGGGTCAATATTAAAATCTCCTGACCCGTCTCCTTACCTAACTTATGTTCAAAATCAAACAGTTTTGAACTTGTCTCGACATGACACAATAAACTTAATAAGTTTAAAATCAAGTCACTAACAAAATATGGTCTAGGTTAATATAAATTTCAAGGTAACATAATTTTTTTAAAAAATATTGAGATGATGACTTGTTGGATTAATTCGGATTTCACGGCCTAACCCACCGAACCAACAACCTGGGTTGTAGACTCTATCAGGTTTTATTTTATTTTTCTATTTATTTTTTTTATTTAATCATATAAGCACCAACTCAATGTCAAGATATTTGTTTGAGATCTCGATAACTCTATATAAAAAAAACAAAAAAAACATGAAGCTCGATTCCTAATCAACCAAATTTAACCACCAAAACTTGTGTTTCAGGTCATGAATTCAATCAAGTTCAATATTTTTTTATGTAATTATATGATAAAAAAATAGATGCTTGTAAAATCAAGAATTAACTAATTATTGGGGTATTTGTTTGAGATCGTAATAAACCTACAAATATAAGACTGAAAAAATTACATTGACCAATTAAAAATTAACAAATTATTAAAAGATAAAATTGAAAAAAAATACATTTGTGAAGGATTAAATTGAAAAAAAAAATAATCTAAAAAAAGGTCTAGGTGCGCAGGCCTGGTTGGCCCATCGCACTGAGGCCTAAAAAACAAAGGCCTAGGCACGCGAGCCTCAGAAAGCCCACGTAACTCGGCTTACCAAGTCTTTTTAATTTTTTTTATGGGGTGGCTAACTTGTCATCCACCCCTATTTTTTTGTTTTTGAAAAAAAATAACATGTTTATGCCTTCAGATAACTCAAAAAATGGTCTAAAAATAAAAAAATCAACCCAAAATCCAAAAACTTTTAGAGGCCAATATGATTTTTCAAGCAATTTGAAGGTAAAAAAACTAGTGGAACTCTACTCATGAAATGAAACTCGTAGATACCAAGATCAACTATTTTAGTCGTCGATGACTTTTTCTCTCCTACTTCAAACTGGAGACCAAAAAATAAGAGAAATGAAGTCTTGAACCAAAAGTGAATTGTGAAAATATTAAAAAGATAGAAATGGATATATTGCAAACTAAGAGGACTAAAGGAAAATTTTTTAGGAAATTTCAAAACTGTCATCTAGTTCCTATGTGTTTTTCATATTGGTCCATTGTCTTTCAGTTCTGTCATTTCATAACAAAATAGAAGCAATTGGCCTTTAATTTGACTAAGGAAGGGTGTAATCAATGAGAAAAAAGGTTTAATTACTAAAATATATAAAAATTCATTGTGGATCCACAATAAATTGTGAGAGAGTAAACAATGATGTGGAGTGCAGTGTTTTCTCCGTGTTGTTTAGATTCTAAATCTCATTTGTTTGCTGGAAAATAGTTTTTTTTTAAAGTAATTTTCTTGGAAAATAGATTATTGAAAAATGAATTATTTTCCGATGTTTGGTGGTGTTATGAAAAAAAAGTTGAAAAACATTTTCCAGTGTTTGGCTATGTCATGGAAAATGAGTTGGAAATCAACTTATTAATGTTTTTTTTTTAAGTTTATTAAAATAATAAGGAATAAATCTTACAAATTAAAAAGTTGAATGTGAATGAAATTGAAAAAAATATGTACTTTATCTCAAATAAAATAAATAACAAATAAAACAATGGAGATCAAATCTAATATATAAAAAAGTTGAAAAATAATGAAATTAAAAAATAATAAATGATAATTTCATAAATTATTACAAATAAAATAAATAACATTCAAAAGAATAAAGATCAAAGTTGATATAAAAAAAAAATTTAAGGGATAAAATTGAAAAAAAATTCAAAATAAAATATATAGCAATCAAAAGTTTGAAGACCAAAATTGATATAATCAACAAATAATATGATATTTCTAATTTTTTCTCAACTTCTGCAAAGTGTTTTCCGTCAAAAATTAAAGAAAAATACTTTTCTAAAAATCAAATCAAATTTTTTTATGACTAAAAAATATTTTTTATTAACCAACTTTTTTAATGATAAACAAATATAAAAAACAAATATAGAAAGTAACAAACGAGGCAACAGTTAAGAAGCCTTTTTCTTAATGGTAGGTGAAAATGGAGTTTTAATTTAACTCAGTGCTATTTGTTTATTGTTTTGTTTTGTTTGCTTGCAATCTCTAGTTTACCTGCCGTGGGTGTTTATGGGTTGGGCCATTGTCAGGTTTGATATTTTTTCATAGCTTTGACCCGGCATGATTTGATCATCTGATATTAATTTGATATTTTTTTAAATAAAAAATAGTTAAAAATACATATTTAACTATAAAAAGAAACACATTATCATTTTTTATTTTTATTTTATCTTTTAATATTATATTGTATAAGAAATTATGCTTCATATTTTTTTTTCGGTTGGGTTATATATCAATCCCATTTATTTAGTTTTTTCCTTGATTTCTATCTTCAATACTAGGTACATTGAAAATGAAGATTTATTTTTTTAAAATTTTTTTTATATGAATTTACCTCAATCTCGTGATCGAAGTCGTTGGTTTAATAGGTTAACCCATGTTGATTTTGATTTTTTTTCATATTTTCTAATTGATTTTTTTTTATTTTTTATCATTTATAGAGTTATTTCAATCTCATATCTAAGTTTGACAAGTTGACTCAGTGCTTTTTTTGTCATTTTTTAAATTTATTTTTTAATTGGACTTCATAGTATTTTTTATTTATTTTTTATGGGATTATCTTGATTTTATGACTTGAGTTACGGGGTTGGCAAGTTCATTCAATTGTTTTTTTAATTGATTTTTTTTTTATTTCATCCTTAAATATTAGGCTGTTTGGGAATTGAACTTTTTATTTTTTTTTCAATTTGCTTTGTGTGGAGTTATCTCGATCTTATGAATTTAGTTTTTTTTTTCGATTTCAACCTTCAACGTTGGATCTGTTGGAAATGAAGCTTTGCAATTTTTTTTTATGAATTTATCCCGGTCTCATAACTTAGGTTTCACGTTTAACATATTAATCCGGGTTGACTTGCATTGTTTTTTTTTTTATCTTTTTTTAATTGTTTTTTTTCAATCTCATTTTTTTAACATTGAGTTGGTTTGAATTTGGGCTTCAAAAAGTTTCTTGATTTGCTCTCTATGAGGCTATCCTGATCTCATAGCCTGGATAATGGGTTTGATGGGTTAACCATAGTTGACTTGGGTAGTTTTTTTTTGTCTTTTTTTAATTTAATATGTTTTGTTTTTCAATTTTGTCATTCAATATTTGGTTGATTAAGAACTAACCTTTAGAATTTATTTTGATTTGCTTTCATAAGGTTATTATGGTCTCATGAACTAGACCGTATATTTGACAGATCAACCTGAATTGATTCAATATGTCGAATCTTGGTGAAAAATATAATTTGATGGGTCACGTATCAATATTTTAAAAAGAAATTATTTAATATATATCATATTTTGATTTCATGATTTTTTTTATGAGAAAACATACGTTTAGATATTTGTTTTTAATGATATAAAAATAATCTGACCTCAAACGTTAATAATCTAGTAATTATATTGTACCAGGTTAGTCGGGTCTAAAACTCACGAACTTTGAGTCCAAATCGTTTAAAGATTGGGTCAGATCTGGCCTTACAGGACTGCGAGAACAGGGTAATTTTCTTAACCTAGGCTGGTCTGTTAGGCTTCTCTGCCCATAAACACCTTAGCTGGTGCGAATCACATCTTCCATGTTCCATGAGGTAAGAGAGTCTTTCTACATTTGACTTTAGTCAATGATACTCATTTATTGAACTTAATTGACTGGCTTTTTGTTAAATATAATTGAAGAATAAATGACTTAGGTTTTCATTATATTTGTGTATTAAATGAAGTATTAATATAGCGTATGATTTAGGATAGGAGAGACATAAATAAATGTGATATACAGAATATAAAATGAAATTGTGTTTGATAATTGTATATAGGATATAATAAATATTTCTATATTTTATTCGATTAATAAAAAACAAAACAAAATAAATGGTACTTTTAATATATATTATCGCTAAACTTGCAATGTTTAGAATAATAAATAGATGTTGTTATTTTTATTTTTTTTATAATAAATATTAATTCTTTAATTAATTTTCTCACTCATCAAAATCATCATCATAAAAATATAATTAATTTCTGAGGAGATAATATAATTAAGTTATGATTTAATTGATTATTAAATTATTTCTCCAAATATATTTAATAAAAAATAATAACTAAACCAATCATATATCAAATAAAATATCTACAAAGGTTTTGTAATCATAATAAAAATATAATTCATTTCTAAGAACATAATATAATTAAATTATGATTTACTTGATTATTGAATCATTTTTTCAAATATATTTAATAAAAAATAAATAATTAAACCAATCATATATCAAATAAAATATCTACATCAATACAAAGTTTAAATATAACATAGTTAGAAATGCAAGATAATAATTTCATTACAAATGCACATTTTTTGTTATTATTCAATCATCACATCTTCATAATTAAATCTATATTATGTATATTTTAATTATTAGATTAATTTTTCAAAACCATATTCACATTTTTCATAATTGATAAAATAATTTCTTCTTATACTTTTTAATAAAATCATTTTTTAGTTAATTAATTTTTTTATTCAATTTATAAAAAAAGTTATTTACTATAATTCATTTATTTTTTTAATGTTGCAATTATTAAATTGTATAAAATAATATAACATTTATCTTGAAAAATTTATTTTTCTATATTAATTTGATAAAAAAAACCAAACTTATAATTAATCCAATTACTTTCCAAAGAGGTATTCAATCCGTCCATATACTTTAATCCTTTTCTTTAGTTTGTTTTTACCACTTTTCACTTATTTTTTTCACTAGTTATTTTTTTGTATTAACAATTTGGGTGTTTTATATACATATATATTCTAAAAAAATTATTTATGTTCTATTCAAGTGTTGATCATTAATTCGGCAACTTGGACATAAAAATTATTGTAGCACGTTATTAATAACATTTTTTTTAATAGAAATTGATTTTTTTTTAATGGAATTAATAGAAGTGCGATACAAGATGGAATTCAAACAATAATATATATCAAGTGAAATGAATTTGAAAATTATAAATAACGTATTATAATTTTAGAAAAATAAAGATGTAAATTATTCCTATCTCTATATCACAAGATGTCTAGATAATTTACCCTCATATTCTATCTTTCCTTCCTTAATGCTAAAGTCTGTTTGTTCGTTTGCCCTTTAAAGGTAAGCACTCCATTAATGAATAACAACTAGGAGGTGACATGTGATGATAAATTGTTTTAAGGGTAAAAAGATTTGGTGGTATGCTAGTGGAATTTTTGTGAAATTTAGAAATATTGATAAGGGTTATGCTGCTTTGATAAATGTTTGAAAGGCAAACAATGCAAAAATTATTATTTGAATTAACAATTCTGTTTAGCATTTTATAAATACACAGTTGGTAAAGTATGAGACAAAAAAAAATTGAAATCATCTGCAAAAGTTATTCACTCAAACAAATTTTGCAAAGTAGTATTAATTAGAGAATGATATACGAGCTCTTCACTAGAAGCTATTCTGCTATGACATATCTTTAGGATCAATTGGCTCTTATAGAATCGATAAAATGAAAGGCATATGGTGCCTATATTGCTTGTAGAGAGCAACAATGATTGATACAGTTTTTAATGGCACTTCATAGTGATTTTGAAGGACTTAAATGTTGGATTTCGCATCGTTCTCCACTTTTTTTCTGTTATCTCAGTTGTCAATGAGTTATTGACTAAAGAAATACATCTCCAGTCTTATTCTAAAAAAAAATTATTTCTACTTCTAATCCTTATGTGCTAGCAGTACCTTCTAAACCACTATCTAATAATCAAAATAAGCCTTACACATGGGTTGCCTTCGACTAGTGCAGTTTTTGTAAGCAGAAAGGTCATTAGAAGGGTTGGTGTCCTACGTTGAGACAACAGAATCAATCAAAACAACAATCTCAAGCTTGGAAGCTTGATAACCAGTCATAATCTAATGCTCATAGACTACCTCAGGGTTACAAATCACCACAGTCTAATACTGTAACAGTAGTTTCATCAGGTCCTTTCACCAATCCTAACACTCTAAATAAGTAATTTTAAAAGTTTCTCTCCTTACAGCCACAAGCTATGTTTGCTTCTTCTGTCATGGGTCATTTTCCTCATAGTTTTTAGGTATGCCACATTTTGAATGAGTCTTGAATTTTAATGCTTCTTATCATATGTCTCTAGATTCTTTATCTTTTGCTTCTATGTCTCTTTCGTCTTCTATTTATGTCATGACTGCTGATAGCACTCCTATGCCTTTAACAAGTGTTGGTTCTATTATTAAACTTCACTTGTCTCTTCTTAATGTTTATCTTATTCTGAAACTCATATTGAATATTACTTATATTGGTCAATTATGTGATTCTAATAATTATTTAGTCATTTTTTCCTCTTTTTTTGTTGTTGTGTGCAAGATCTACAATCTCAAAAGCTGATTGGGACAAACCATAGGAATATAAGACTATATATTTTGGATGAGTTAAAAGTGTCAGTTGTTGTTACTGCTACTAATGTTAATTTGCCTTTTTTTCATTTAAGTCCTTCTTCTTCTAGTTTTTATTTATGACATTCTCATCTAGGTCATATTTTGTCTTTTCGTTTGAGATTTTTGGCATCCATATATGCTTTAGGAAATTTGCAAATTGTGATATTTCTGATTATAATGGATGTAAACTGGCAAAAAATTTTGCTTTACTTTTTAATCGAAGTATTTCTGTTTCTTCTTCTCCATTTGATTTGATTCATTCTGATATATGAGGATCATTTCTTGTTTTCATAAAAGAGGGTCTTAATATTATGTTTCTTTTATTGATTATCATACTTGTTAATGTGTGATTTATTTAATGAAATATCATTTTGAATTCTTTGAGATATATACAACCTTTCGTACTCTTGTCAAAACTCAACATTTTGTTGTAATAAAATATTTTAGATGGGGAATACACCTCTCAATATTATGTTTCTTTTATTGATGATCATACTCGTTATTATTGGATTTATTTAATGAAATATGGTTCTGAATTCTTTGAGATATATACAACCTTTCGCGTTCTTGTCAAAACTCAACATTCTGCTGTTATTAAATATTTTAGGTGTGATTTGGGTGAGGAATACACCTTTAATAAATTTATGAGTTGTTTACCCTAGATGTAACTATTCACTAAACTTTGTGTACAAATACTCCTGAGCAAAATGACATTGCTGAAAGAAAATATAGGCACATTGTTGAAACTGTTCGTTCTCTGGTTGTCTACTTATGTTCCTGGTGTGTTTTGGGGTGAAGCTATTCTTACTACTGTAGATTTGATTAATACAATTCTATCTTCTCATATTTCAATTTTTCTCATTTTGAAAAGTTGTATAGGTATGTCCTTATTCTTTCTTTAGAGTTTTGGGTTGTACTTGTTTTGTTCTTCTTTCTTATGTAGAACGCAATAAGTTGTCCTCTTGATTTGCTATTTTATCTTTATTGGTTATCATGAAGATAAAAAGGGGTATCGTTGTTTTGATCAAATAATTCAGAAAATTTATGTGTCTCGTCATGTTGTCTTTCTTTAGTGTGTGTGTGTGTGTCTATATATATATATATATATATATATATATATATATATATTTATTTCATCCACTACTCATAACTTGACTAGATATGATCTTATTTGTATAGATCTTTTTTTTAAGGATTCTGATAATTTATCATCCTAGGTTCCTAGTACTTCAAATCCCCTTTCTCATGTTCTTACCCCGTTACCTTTACATTCTACCTGACCAATTCATACTGATCATTCTGCAACTATTAACATTTTACTCTCCGGTACACCTAAAGATCCCTTTTCTTCTATGGTTTTTCAAGCTTCATCTGAGATTGTGGATTCACCTTTACGTCAATCCACACGTATTCGTAAGTCCACAAAGTTACCATATTTTGCCTACTTTTATTATTCTTCATATTTTACTTCCTTTTTAGTTTTTGTTCATTGTCTCTCTGAGCTTTTTTCCTATAAAGAGGCAATTTTTGATCTTTATTGGCAGCAAACTATGGATGAAGAACTTTCAGCTTTGCATAAAATAGATACTTAAGATTTGGTTCTTTTACCTCTTGGTAAGAGTGTTGTTAGTTGTCATTGGGTGTATAAGATCAAGACTAATTCTGATAGATTTATTAAGCGATACAAATCTAGGTTGATTGTAATAGCTTCAGTTTATCAGTGGTATATCTCTCAACTTGATGTTAAAAATATCTTTTTGAATGAAGATATTTAAGAAGAAGTTTATTTGGCGCCTATCATGGTGTTTCACATGATTTTAGGTATGTTTGCAAGCTCAAAAAAGCATTATATATTCTTAAACAAGCACCTCATACTTTGTTTGAGAAATTTTCTAAGTATAAATTCATAATGCTTAGGTTCCTTTGAGCTACTTTGAGATTTTATAAGTATGGGCTTCACCCTTTATGAGTTCTCCTTGACCTCTTAATTTTTTTTTCTAAATATAAATTCACCCTTCTTATGTTCCTCCAGCTACTTAAATTTTTTTTTAAGTATATACTCATTTTTCTTGGGTTCCTCCCGGTCACTTAAAACTTTTCTAAGTACAGGCTCCACCTTCTATAGTTTTCTCCACCTATTAGAAAACTTTTCTAAGTATGAAGTCATTTATATCTTACCTCACTCTCCTAGAATTTTTTTTAAGTATGGGTTCTTCCATGGTTCCCCTTTATATACTTAGAAATTTCTTCAAACAATGTGCAAGCCTCTACACACAGACTCTTCGATGTATTACCTGGGGTTTTCACCTCTCTTCTCATACAAAGAAAATTTTATGAACTCATCATAATAACCAAGTATTTTTACAAGTTTTTGCGTATGAATATCACAAATACCTGGGGGCTACTAATAAATCCAAATTCAATAGACCTAAAAAAACCTTGAAAGCCTAAAAACTTATTGTCTTAGGCAACATGCCCGGGCATAACTGTCTCATGAGTTTAGCTTAGAAGAAGAGTCTAACCTTCATGGGCTAAACCTTGAAGAATAACCTAACACCATGGGCTAAGTCTTAGGGAAGAGCCCAACGCCATGAGTTCAACCTAGAGGATGAGCTCAACCCTTGTTAATGTTTGTTTAAGGAATATTTATCTATCATTAATACTATAAGAAAAAAAATGACATTCCAACCTCTCATTTCCACAAAATAACTGACTCATGAGCTATCAATACCTCATGAATAATCATTTTCAAGCTCTAGGTTCATAATCTTCATTCTCTATTGTATACATATTTTCAAAACATCTCTCTCTAAAATATCATTGCATTCTTTTTTAAAAAAGATATTCATTTAAACATCTAAGAGTCCCCAATTATACTGTAAGGGACCTTATACAGACACTAGGCACCAACCACTTTAGTTAGGAAAAATAAATCAGATTCTTACAACCAAGAAATTAACCAATTATCCAATATATAATAAGCCTTGCTCTTAAAGGTACTTTAATTTTTTGAGACATCATCACTTGGCTAAGGAGTTTTCCCATCTTCTTGTAATAAAAATAATCTAAACCAATATCATTTATGACTCATCTGATGTATAGGCCTAATTTTTCATTTTATGATGTAATTATTTGTTCATGTTATATCTAATTAACATATCAATGAATTACAATTAATTATTGATTCTAATTGAGTCAATTTTACAAACATATAATATTTTTAAAGTATAAATTTATTAATTTAAGGGGTAATTTTGAATAATTAAGACAAATATATGAGCAAATTATAAATTAGGTATTGGTATAGAATTTTAAAAAGATTCATTCCTCCTTTGACTTTTAGGTTCAAATACTTGAACCATCACTTATGAAATAGTCAATGGTAATTAGAAAAGACTAGAACATTAAGGGCCCTTTGTCGCTATTCAAGTTTTTTTTAATGCAAAAAAAAAATCTAGTCATTAATACCGTGTTTTATAAAAGAATAAAACTTTACTCACGAATGCAAAATTTGACGATATATTTTTTCAATACCAAGACAGTGACATATTAGACAATTGTTTTTAAATGTTGAGATGACAACATGTTGAATAGATTTGTGTCAACTTGGTTTAACCAACTACTTAGACAATTTTAAAAGGATGAAAATGCAGCAATATTTTTTTAAAAAAATTAACAATCACGCCATACCCATTAAAAGAGGTCCGACATGCGTGCTAGGTCTTTTTTTTCCAATATCAGAGGGCGAACAATGTGTTATCCGCCTCTATTTTTTCAAATGATGCAACATCTTTAGAATCCAACAATAGCAGAGTCTCTAAAAAATAAAGGAAAGGGTATTTAATGCTTAAAAATCATTTTTAACCTATTTTTGATCCAAAACACTTAGAAAACACCTTAAAGACCTTGATAAATCAGTTTACATCCTCAAATAACCCAAAGACTAGTCAAAAAATCCAAAACTAACCCGAATTCAAAATATTTACCGAGCTCACATATACTCTTTCAAGTGATAGTAAAGCCAAAAAACACTCTAGTGGAACTTCTCTCATTGAATGAGACCCATTAACACTAAGATGGACCTCTTATGTGGCCAAACCAATATTCTCTCTCTTTCCACCATAAATCAGTTACTTTCTCTGTTCTCTCTCAAACTAAGAACTAAAAAAGTAATAAAAATAAAGTTTTGAACCAAAAATTATTTTTATGGAAACTAAAGGGACCAAAAATGTTAATTTGGAAAGTATGAGGACTAAAATAATTTTGTTGTGCTGATTTGAAACAACTACCTATTTTCCCTACTACTTTCACATGAATCCTTTGCCTTTTAATTATATTCTTTGTTAACAATTTAAAAGCAATTAGCCATTAATTTGGTCAGAACAAGATTTAATCAAAGAGAAAAAAGTACGAGGATCAATTTTTTTTTTTAAAATCATTGATCTAATCTAAAGTGAAATATGAAAGGGAGAACATTGATTGGAGCTACAATATTTTCCTCAGAAGGCTTAATTTATTTTAATTCATCCAATCATAAATTTTAAATTTGAGATTTTTCATTAATTTCTTAATAAGATAGCATACTACTCAAATTAGTCCAACTTATATCATAAAAAAACTGTTTGGCATAGAAGAATCATTGTGCACCCTTTCTCATATTACAATGGACGAGAACAATATCTTTTTTAAGTTATTGAACGAAAGATAAGGGGGAGTGACGAAAGAGGAAAAAAGAAGAAGAAAAAAAAAGGGGTGTTGGAGCTGCGTCATGTCTTCACCGACGACATGCACTACCCAAACATGGCAACTTCCTCACACTTTGACGCGTGTTTTACACGCGCCAACCAAATTATTTTTTAGCCACTCATTATTATTTTTTATCTAGTCCCTTTCTTTTTGTTAACTATTATATTTTTTGATTTGGTACCTAAATCTTTTATAGGTCTTTAGTTTGGTCCCAAACTTCATTCCACCCAAGCCTAAAGAAGATTCAATCGAGGAGAAAGAAAGGAATGGAAATGAAAGAGATTTTTTTTTGTTCGGTCCCTGGTCCTCTGATAACTCTTGGATTTTTTTTAATTGTGGTTCCTGGTTTTTTTGTGGCTTTGTAGTTTGGTCCTAAACTTCATCCTTCCCGAGCCCAATGAAGGCCAACCAAAGAAAGAAATAATAGAAAAGACAACTAGCTAAACTGAGTTACCTCATTATGGTCATGTCATGACCTTACTTGCACATGTAGTGAGTTAACTTGGGTCGGTAGAGATCGACCTAATATGATGTTATCTTTTTATTCCTCTTTTTTTTAATCTATTTTTTGTGATTTTTCCTTTTTTATTAGTTGTTTTGTATTTGAGCCTGATTAAGTTAGGCGGGGGTTGAAATGACAGTGTCTTTAAAGTTTTTTAAAGCCAGATCGGGTTTTGAACATGGCAGCCGAGTCGTGATTTATCCTTTTGGTCAAATGGCACATGCTAAAGCAATTCATCGAGTTAGACAAGGGTTAAAATAACAGTGTCCTTAGCCAAAATAGGTTTTGAATAGGTTGAATGGGTCGCGATTGGCCCCTTAGTCAAATAACACATATTGAACAAACTTTAACATAGTTGAATTTAAACCCGAACCATCCAATGGTCTACAACATGGAGCAACCATGACAAAAAAAGAAGAAGCAAAGGAACCATGCTAGCATGTTGTTTTGTTTACAATTCAATTTTTATTTTTTCATCCTAAAAAAAACATTGACAAATAATTAAATAAATATTTTTAGTATATTTTTATGCATATAAATTTTGATTAATTTTATTGAATACATTGATCAATGCATATTTTAGATTTGTTTTATCTTCCACGTAGAATTTAACACTATCCATGCTTTTTTTTGTTCTTTTTTTCCCTGCACGCAACGTAGCATGGACTAGTACATTTGCCTGTGCTCCATTGCGGGCCAGATTTTTTTTTTTTCTAAACTTAAAAAAAAATGTTGAGTATGTAGAATTTTTTGACAGTATTATTAAATCCAATCAAGTAGTTCAATCTTGAAACCTCCCAACCCGGCTCCTTACCTAACTCGAGTTTCGAATTAAACTGCGTGAGAGTTGATCCAAAATGAATTATTCAATTTAATGGGTTGAAAGACAACTTGAATGACCGGTAAAAATATAACATAATTTTTTTAAAAAAATTTAAGATGACAATTTGTTTTTTTATTGAGACGATGTCAAATTACATCGATCTCAGTCACCCTGCGTCCTGGGTCATGGACTTCAATAGGTTTACTAACTTTATTATTTTTGTAAATAATTTTTATTTAATTTTATGATAACATTAGATGCTTTCAAAGTCGAGTATCAATTCTAAAAAAGATATTTATTTGAAATCGTGATAATTGTATAGAAAATAGAAAAAAATAAATTATGAATTCCATTTCTCAACTAATCCAATACTAAATAAGAATGAAATAAAAAACAATTAAAAAAATTAAAAGACCAAAAACTAAAAAAAAATTGTATCATGTTTGACGAGTAAACCAACTAAACCCGTGAATTAGATAACCCGGGTCAACACATCAAACCTGTAAACTAGGTAATGAACTCCATTGACATTAATAACTTATTTTTTCTAAACTATTATTTATTTAACTATATGATAAGAAAAATAGACTATCGCAAAATCGAGCGTCAAACCAATACTGAGATTTTTTTTAAAACTAAAATAATCTCATAAAAAACAAAATTGAAAAAAATAAATTTATTAAAAAAAAGGGTTAAACTTACCACACAATAAATTTTAAATCTTACTTGGCGATTAAATTTTAACATCATAATCTAGATTAAATTTTAAAATATATTTAGATTGAAAAATTATTAAGTCCAAACATTCTCTCACGACTATCATGTTACCAAACAGAGGTGAAAAAAAAAAGAAGCAAAACTGTACTATTCCTTTTGGGGGAGCGGTCAGCCACACAAACATTCAAGTGAAGGTTTTTTTTTTTTTATAAAAAAAAACATTCAAGTGAAGTTAATTTATTTGTAATTACGCATAAAAAAAAAGAAAAACGAAGAGGGAGAGAGAGAGAGAGAGAGAGAGAGAGAGGATAGGGAATGACAATCCCAACAAACCCATAATAGTAGCAGCAGTTACAGATGACATATCAGAATCCATAGTCTCTGTCTCTCTCTCACAAACAAACAAAGTAACAACAACTTTAGCTGCTTAAGTCATCTTACGTTAGCAGCTGTCCTTCCTCTCCATTTTTAACGTTCCTCCCTTTCAACCCTCTCTCTTCTTCTCCCCCTCTATTGAGTAAGAGGGAACATTCTCAAAAAAAGAAAGAAAAAAGAAAGAAAAAAAACAAACAAATAAAAAAGCCAAATGTTCTTCTCTCGCATTTTCACCTCCCACTGCCAAAAACCCTAACTTTATTTCGCTCTCTCTCTCTCTCTTTACGTTCTCTCACTGCAGAATAAATAAATAAATAAATAGAACTAACAACTTTGATCACTCATTCCTCCTTTTTTTTTTCCTTTCCATTTCGGCTTAATATGTATCATCTCTGTCAGAATTCATCATCATCTTCATCATCATCATCGTATCCCTTTAATCTCTCTCTATAAGCTTATTACATTTCTATACATTTTCCTCTTCCTATCTGATCTTGCCTCTATTTCTCTTTCTCTTTCCTTTTCACTGATAGAAATAAAAAAAAAACTTGGTTGGATTTTATGCTCAGTAGTGTTTCTTGATTTCCAATAAATAAATAAAGTTAAGGTCTTTCTGGTTTCTGGGTTTTTTAGCATCTATCCATGGCTGCGGTTGCTGAGATTACCAGTGAGGCTGCAGTGGCTTCCAACAACACCACCACCGCCGCCAACAAAAATGATAACAACAATAATTTGGACTCAGAAACAAAGCCAACATCAGAATCTGAATTCACTGTCCAAAAGCTTGTGGATATGTTCACCAAGCTGAATCCCTTGGCTAAGGAGTTTTTCCCATCGTCTTATAGTAAAAATAATCCAAACGAACTTCATTTCAACAATTTTGCAGTCCCTGTTAAGCAATCGGCCAATGACAACTTCCCTAAAAGGGTACTCTTTTTTTTTTTTTGTCTGATCGTTTCCATTTTGATCTTGCATTTCTGTTTTTTATATTTTTTTAATTGGTTCTATTTAGTTTTGATTGGTGTTTGGTCAATTCTTCTTCTTCTTCTTCTTCTTCTTTCTGTGTTATTTGGGTTTTGTTTGTGTTTTTGACAAATGGGTTTTTTGGATTCTGCCAGATTTTGGAGTTCCCTATTTTTTGTACTCTTTGAGGTTATATATCTATCTATCAAATTTTGAATTTGATGACTGATCCATTTGTTTTCGGCTATAAAAATTATGTTGTTGATTTCTAAAATTAGCTAACAATTTGTTGTAATGTTATCGTTGGATTGAATATCATAACTGCCATTATGATTCCAACGATAACTGGGGTTTTAGGTTTTTATATATATTTTTTTTGTTAATCATTGGTCAATATGATTTTAGCTGGGTATGATAGAAGGGCTTTGTTATCTTAATCAGATCCTAAATTAATATGGTTGGTTGAATTAGAAGATAGGTTTCCCCATTTTACGTCTTAATTCGATTTTGTAGTTCTTACCGTGTATTAATCCTTCTTTATAATATTAATTTATATGTTATGAAGCGGGTTTCTGATATATGGTATGTTGTCTTTGAGTTAATTCGATTTTATAATATTAATTCGATTTTGTAGTTCTTACCGTGCATTTTTTTTTCTTAACCGTCGGTAGGATCACTCTGCATGTTTTTAGTTCTAAGCTGCTCGGCCTTTCATTCAACCGGGGATAGTTTTTTTCCCTCTTTTTTCTGCGTGTTTTTTTTTTATTAAAGTTTTAAGATTTTGGCAATTTCAGCAAACATTTCTTTTTCGGAATTAATATGGCAACGCCACTGGAAAACTATGAGAGAAGCTTTTGTGTCATGCTACTCTTTTTTATCTGTTCTTTTTCTTGGTTATGTTTGCTGAAATCTTACTTGTGTTTTTACAGAAAAGAAATAACTTTAACCAGGGGAGGAGGAAGTTGAATGGGAGAGCTTATAGAGCCCAACAAGAAGACAGTATTAGACGAACAGTATATGTTTCTGACATTGATCAACATGTATGTTTCTGAGTTCCATAGCAAAAGTTTTACGCTACGTTGATGCATCGATTTTTATAGCTAGTGGTTTTGCTCTTCTGTTCTGAGTTTAGAGAAACTGGTTCACAATTTAGGTAACTGAAGAGCGGCTTGCTGGCTTATTTAGTGGTTGTGGACAAGTAAGTTACGATCCTCATTAATATTAATTCGTTATTTGGCAGTTTCTACTACAAGGATAATTCTGAATCTCGGTTATCCATGTTAGTACATCATGCGTTTTTTTTATTTTTTTATTTTTTTTAATTTTATTATCATGATGGCCCTGTTTCACTTCAAAATGATCTTTTCCCCCCCAGCGAAGTGGATTTCATTTCCTTATTCATTAGTTGTGTTTAGTTCATCCTAAAGAACTAGAACTTGGAATATGTGCTCGCTTGATATTTTGCTCGTATGTTGTGTGTTTTTCCTTTGATCAATTGGTTCCTGTAGTTTTTCCACAGTTTATGATCATTATTTTTTCCTGTTTCTCAACAATATTGATGTCATTCTAATGAACAAGGATGAAGACATGCCAAATTCTCAGATATGGTGTCCTTACTTTAGTTTGGAAATTCTTAGAGTTTCGTTCATTTGTTTTCAATAAGAATTTGTTCAATTCAAGTACCATTGCTGTGTTTTCTGGAGACCACTAATTCTTTGGACCATACCATGAAAGTTCTATGGAAGGCAAATCTAAAGTTTGCCTTGAGGTTGCCCTTGATGTGAGGTACAAATTGCTGTTAGGTGTAAGTTGCCATTTGGCACTAAATCACAAGGAGCATACTTTATGTGCCCTAATCCAGTTGAATCATACCATTTTAACCTCAACTCATAGTGTTGCTGCACATTTTTCTTTCTCTTTTATATTTTTCCTTTCTAAAAAAAATTGAATTATGCACAACTTATGGGATAACTTTCCTTTCTTTTATTGATGGTGGGAGTGAGTAGAGTTTGATCAAGGTTCATGGAAGGACTTTAACTTTTCCAATTTAGCTTCTATTAATCCTACTAATAATATTTAAGGGCTCTCGGTCGGCGCGCAAACTGAAAGAAAAAACACAAGTTAGCACACCCACAGTTAATTGTTTGGGAGTGTGATAATAGTTGCTTTTCATCTAGAAATGCATTAAAATAATATTTTTTTATTTTTTAAAAATCATTTTGACATCAGCACATCAAAACGATTTGAAAACATTTAAAAAAATTAAATTTAAGCAAAAAAAAAATTTTTTTTTTTTGAATTTTTGTGGAACGCGGTTTGTATCGCGTTCTCAAACAGTCTCTTAGTTGCATATACTCATAATTGGTTTCAGATTTTGCATTTGAGTATAATTTTTAATAAAAAAAATATTTTTTATGTTGTTACTTTACCAATTCAATATATTTGTTTTATTATTTGGTCGTGTCGGATTCTTAGAATTACTGTTGATAGTTTCACACATTTGTTAAATCCTATTGGACTTAATAAAATTCAAGCTAGTTGTGGTAGTATGGCGATGTTTTCACTAGGAGATTTATGTTTTCCTTCTTGATCTTCATCTGGTATGTAGTTTTCATAATGGATGCTATTTATGGAACTGGCCTCGTGTGTTTCTGTTATTGACATATTTCTTTTCTTCTCACTGTTTTAACTTCTGCTAGAGAGTTGCAGTTCATGTTATCAGTTCTATATTGCTGGTTTTATTACATTATAATGACTTTATGTTGCATAAGAGCTTGTGAAGTTTTTGTCTTCTCATAGTTTAAAAGATTTGTAGTTTCAATGGATCTCTGCTATCATCTTTCTATCATACAATATAGTTTCCATACAAACATGATGGCAAGCATTTTTATCTCTCCAGAGGTTATAGGTGTATTATGTGCATGTACAGATATGCGCACATAATCAATTTGTGGTGAGTGTTTTAGTACTGTCTTGTATTTCATTATTTGTCAATTTGTGCCTCCACTTTTTTCTTTTTGTTTTCATCCATAATATGTTGGGTCCATGCTATTACCAATGGTTAAAAGTTCCCTTTTTATTTATTTTATCTCACATGCAAACTTAGACCATATTTTGAAGGATGTTTACAAGTCAGGTTCCACATTTACTTGTATTGAAGAATGAAGAAGTGACCTAAATTCTCAGCCTGGGCTATAAATAACAAGATAGCCTATGATTATCTACCATTTGTGTAACAGACAAAACTGGTTGAAATTTCTTATAACCCCTGAACCAACTTAATGATTGATGATTTACTTGTTTTGTTACTGCTTTCTTGTAATTGTTCAGTAGATGGTTTCCCTTTCACATTTTGCCATTCATTAACTTTGCTTTCACACAAGAGCCACCTTTTTTTAATGCTTAAAATTCAGATAAATTATAAATTAGTCCTTGTAGTTTTGAGAAATGAATTAATTAGTCCCCCCCTTTTCAAAAACTAATTATTTAATACTTTTCATCCATTTTATGTTCTTTTCCAATTTTAAAAAATCATAAAAGGAAAAAAATAAATAGATATTATGGAAATATTGATAAGAAAAGAAGACAATTTTTGAAATAAATTAATATTAAATTAAGCATGGTCATCACTGGCCAATAGACTAAATAATTAGGTTTTGATACATGGGGGACTAATTAATTTGTTTCTCAAAACTAGAGGGACTAATTTATAATTTACTCTTAAAGATTCACATTAGAATTATTAATTAGATTTTATGAGCTACTATCTATTGGTTCTCGTAGTTCATGAGATATTTGGTTGTTTGCATATAAATTGAGGTAACCTGAAAAAATGGTTCAAAATTTGCAAGATGATAGATTTTCACAATTCCAAAGACTCATAACCAACCAGTGCTTGCGTCCTAGTTGCTGCACTGCAGCTCCTTGAGTCCTTTAGCCACAATTTTCCTCCTTCCATGTGTTTTATGGTGTTTATAACTTTAACTATACCCTTGTGCTTTTGTCTTGAGACTTTGCCTTTATGGGCATATCAAAAGGAAATACATTACCTTGCCCCTTTTTGTTCAAGCTGCATGCCCCTTTTTTCATGAGCATGGTTTTTGCTATCTCATCAGTATTTATATGTTGGATTGAAGGTTGTTGATTGCCGGGTTTGTGGTGATCCGCATTCAGTTCTTCGTTTTGCATTTGTGGAGTTTGCTGATGAGCGTGAGTGAACAGCTGCCTGCAATCATTTAACATATGTATTTGTATTTGCACAATCTATATGTAATTATAAGTATTTCTTACATGAGAAGTTGGATTTATTTCAACAGAAGGAGCAAGAGCAGCTTTAAACCTCGGTGGGACAATGCTAGGATACTATCCAGTCAGAGTGCTACCTTCAAAAACTGCTATCCTTCCAGTGAATCCTACATTCCTCCCTAGGGTATGAATGAATTTTATTTTGTCCCTTTTAACTTGTGTTAATTTCTGCATGATAGTGCTATTTTAGCAAGTGCACAAGTTTTGATGCTTGAGAGGGGGCTTTCTTGATGATACCAACATTTTTACTAACTGCAGTCTGAAGATGAACGGGAGATGTGCACTAGGACAGTCTATTGTACCAACATCGATAAAAAGGTAACACCTCCTCCTTGCATTAAAAAGATTGATGAACCTTTGAGTCTATTGGCATCATGGGCTCAACTGTCTTCTGATATTTGCCATTGTACTGTTATGCTTGCTGATTTAGTTCACAACTTCACTCCTATTTAAATTCTTCCAGTTAATGAAGTTCATTGTAAATGCAGGTTTCTCAAGTTGAAGTCAAGAATTTCTTTGAATCAATATGTGGTGAGGTGAGCATAGCACCAAAACATCTCCACCCTCCCCCTTCAGACGAGTGAATGCCAAGAGTTCTTCATTGAGTGACCCAACTCTTTCTCTTGTCTTGTTTTATTGACAGGTTACTCGCTTGAGACTTTTAGGGGATCAGGTGCATTCAACTCGTATAGCATTTGTTGAATTTGCTATGGTAAGCTATGATGTTGATGTTATTGAAAATTCTTGAAATTGCATCAAGTTTATGAAATTGATGGCTAGTGTGGTCACACACACACACACACACACACACTCTTATGTAACAAAAGCAACATACTGGAAGCATGTTCGGCTTTTAATTTTGCTGGTTTGCACAAACTTTCCTTAATGAACAAAATTATTCTTTCATCTGTGTTTTTCACACACAACAATAGCTGACATAGTGTAAACATGTCTGTCTTTTCTTGGTACTGGTTTGAATGACCTGCCATTGGTTTTGTTTTTATGTTTTTCTTTATTTTTAAATTGAGGAGTTTTGGGGGCAGGGAGTATGGGAGCTATCTTGACTATTTTGATTTCAATTTTCTCTTATGGATTTTTGTTTTACCTATTTGGAGATATAAGTGGTCATTCTTCAACTCTGTATCATGGTTAGACTTAATGTAGTGAGAATAAACTTCTCGTGTTAAGAATAGGGTTCATATACTTTTCCACATAATATGCATCCTATCACACCATTTTACCCTTTTAGTGTCCTGTTTGTTGATGGCAGAGGCTGTGTGTATGCTATCTTGGGCAACTTGGAAGTACAATTGTTGTGATCGGTGGTTATTGAGCGGGATGCATGGAAATTTCATGGAAATTTTATATATATTTTTAGTATCCTATTGGATCTTGTATTTCCTTATGTTCATGTAGGATACACTTCTAGGACCTGCCCATGGATGTGGGAGAGGTAGTACTGACACTAAGTGCTGAATAAATTGTGACTATATTGAATGCATATTTGTTGCACTGCATCACATTTCATGGAACTTTAGGAGTATTTTTAGAATTTCAAGGTTTTCAAATCTTTTGAATTTCATACGAGTTTAGGAGAGTAATCTTGGGATTTAACAGACAAATGATATTTAAAATTTGATTATTTAAGATTTTGATCTATTAGGATTTTTGATCATGTCTAGTGATAAGTTTCCCAAGTTTTTGGGTTTGTAAGTGCAGTCTTGGCTCAATAACCTGAACTTGCTACAAAATTATTTAAAGGATCTTAACAGTGCATTAAAGGTGAAAATTTTAAAAGGGCTATTCTCGTATTTTAAAAGCTGGACCAACTAAAGTTTTAAATTTTATTGAGACCCTCACCTCCTTAACTCTTTGACCAAATACCTCCACTAACCTGTCTCACTATTGTGAATTGCTGTGTATCCTTTCTTTTCATGTCATATGTTCCTTCATGTAGGTTCAGCTTCTCTCTCTCTCTCTCTCTCTCTATACACAACAATAACCATGAACTTGGCAAAAAAATTTTGAACTCTAAATATTAAAAAATCTTATTGACTGGACTTACTAAAGATTTGAATTTTATTGACTCACACTCATTTTCTCTCCCACTTTTCTAACACCTCCTTCCTCCATTTACTTTGTGAACACATACCTTCACCAACTTTTTCTCTCTATTGTGAATTGCTGTCATGCTGTGTGTCCTTTCCTTGCTTGTTAGATTTTCGTTCTTGTAGGTTCAGCCTTTGTATGTTTGCGTGTTGCACGTTTACTTGCACGTGAGAGCAAAAATCATGCCCTGTATCTATAAAATATCATTTTCATGGATGCAATGAGAGAGTATTGTACAAGTTTTAGTGTGAATTTATTTCCAAGGTTGTTTAAGCTATTCAATTTGACAAAGGTGATTAATGATTCATTATGAAGAAAGTGGAACCTAGCATACCTCTAAAAGTTTGGTGTTGAACTAGATTTAATATCAGATAGTTGTTTAAGACAGGGAAATTGATAGGACTGGAGATGGTATAAGATAGCAACAGTAATCTCTATATAAGCTGCACTAGTACGTACTATACCCTATATTCTTCTTCTTCTTCTTCTTACGATGGAGCTATTAATCATGTGCTTACATTCTCAGAAAAAGCAAAAAAAAAAAAAAGAAAAAAAAAAAAGAAAAAAAAGCATTGCTTACCACTGATGTTGATTGTAATAGCTGTATTGCATCTTGCCGGCAACTGTATCGATTTATGTGCATGGTATTTTTACATGTAAATTAATCATCATAATGTTTAATATAGACAGCAAAGATGAAACATTTAGCTGTGATGCTCCCAGTTGATTTCATTTAATCATGCAAACAACTGCCATTCCTTTCCTTTTGCAATCTTGCTCTTTTCTGATTCTTTTGATTTTGTAAACAGGCAGAAAGTGCCATCGTTGCACTGAATTGCAGTGGGATGGCCCTGGGATCCCAGCCTGTCAGGTATATTGTCACTGAACTTGAATTGAATTTTCTTTTTAGAGGATTTGAACTAAGCCAATGCAACACATCTAAAGTATTTGAGTTTTTTTAGGGTAAGTCCTTCAAAGACTCCCGTGAGGCCGCGAGTTACTCGCCCAGCAATGCATTAACTAATCACAAGAGTCTAAGACCCTTGGATAGAATTCAGTTATTTCCTAGTTGAGAGGAACTCTGTCGTGCTGAAGGGATGGTGAAACTTTCTCTTGTTTCAGTGTTTCCATCTTTTCCATCGCAACCGAACTTTTAATGTGACTGAAACATATTGTTGCCTGCTTCAAATTGAAGTTTTTACAAGACTGTCTCAGTCTCCAAGGACCTTTTACCTTAATTCCATCCCTTTGTTTAAACCATTTCATCTGCTTTCTTAATTTTACCATCAATTGCATCTGTTATGATCGCGGTTCGCATATAACTTGATCAGGTAATTTCTTTAAATAAATTTTTAGTGCATTTTGCAGCAGTAATTGGGTGCCCCATCCTTGTAGTTGTGGAGGGGGCATTAATTCAGAAAAAAAGCTAACGTTTCAAGCAACCATGAATGATGCGGCACCTTCCTGACCACAACACTCAAATATTATTAGGGTTTACAAGTCATAGCCAGATCCGAAGGGGTTAGGAAATGAGGGAATTGGTGATGGGTGACGATTAGGATGTGTTTACTGAGTATTTGGAATCTGGAAAAAAGGAAAAACAAAGCTCTTAGAAGTCACTCCTAGGCTTCACGATTCACACCTTGGATAAAATGGAGCACGCTTCTACCATAAATTCAGTTTCCTAGATCGGATGTTCTAAAGGAGGTCCACCATAGCTTGTGCCAGGTAATCCCGAAAGAGTTGATTGGTCAATCTTAGAAAATTACAAAACTACCCCTTATCATACCACCGTAATTTTTCTCTAAAAACTAGCAGAGCAATGTGATCCAAGTTAACCCCGACTGGGAGGAGTTAAATGATATTTTTAATAGTAATAAATGTTATTTTTTATAGTGTTTTTTATTTAAAAATATATTGAGATGATATTTTTTTATATTTTTTATATTAATATATTAAAATAATGAAAGATATTTAATTTAAAGTAAAGAAAAATTTAAAATTTCAACCATAGAGTCAAATACCTCACTATTTTTTTCATAAAGATCAAGATCGAGGCCTTAAAAAATTTCTGAGAAGCGATCTATGGCCATAAAGATTGTCATGGCTTGGCTTTAATTTGTTCTTGACAATCCAATACTAGGGCTTTAGACAAGGCTACTGTGGAATGAGAAACAGAGACCGGAATTCTGGCTCTTTCTGCTAGCCAATTAGCAAGTTTAGCAGAGTCTCCATCTTCATGGAGGCAGGCCCTCTCCTGTGTATTTCTCGTATATATAACCTGGTCATGAATAGAATAGTCAGAAGCAAAGTCAATAACTTTAACATAGGTGTTCTTTGGGAGAGTCTTTGTTGAGATTTGTACATCTAGCGTAACTTTTATATCCATAGTAATAAGTAGAAACAACATTTTGCTAAAATTCTCAATGAGTTTGTATTCGACTCATCATGCGTCACATGTCGTTAAGCTTGGAGCCTAGAAAATGATATTTGACTATATTTGTTGCTTTTTTTTAGATTAATATGGGTGTCTGGAGCAGCTTACGTGTATCTAAATTAATTTCACGGACCCTGAAGTTAACGACTATATAAGTCTTTAGTGGTCGTAAAATTTGTTAAACTTGAATTGATGATCTCTAGGGAGCAAAATATTTGTTGCTTTCTTACTCAAAGTCTTCATTGACTAGGAATTGATGTGTTCTTGCACATTTATAACTTCATTAATCGCTAGTGTAGAAAGTTATTTTAGTCTCATAGCATGCTGGTTTAAACTTACAGCTTGCTTACATTTTCTCTCTCGTTAGTCTTGCTTTTTTCCATGTTATTTTTGCATTTTAACTCACCGACTATTCTCTATTTTATTCTCTATCAACATTTTGAATTGGTTTTTCATTCTCCACTTTGATATATAGTTTAGGTTTAGTGAAGTATTAATATTGGCCATACTCTGTACGCTTTAAACAAGTGTCCCAACCATTAGGCTTCTTCAATGCCATTGTCATTGCCCTTTTCTTTTTCTAGGAATATAGGACTAATTAGAAGTTATATGATTTGCATAAAAAGTTTGAGATTATCCTGAATTCTAGACAATGTTGAATCTTTTAAGGCTAAATGGGTTAAACCTTTCTTAAATTTTAAGTCATATATAAACGGGTCCTTCAGCTAAAAAATTTAGAATGGACCTCCTACATCTTTATCTTGTTTAAAATTGAGTCATTTTATTAGATTTTGTAGGGTTTCATTCATTAATTATAGGGTTTTTGCACATAAAAGTGATGTGACTTGGGCACAAATTGATCTAAATCCTTGACTTATTGACTTATTTTTGAATTCTTAGATGATTTTGACTTTTAAATAGAAAAATTTAAATCTAATATAAATATCCATAATTATAATAAAAATCCATGGAAAAAAAAACAACAACAAAACTTTAGAAAGTTGTTTTGCATGCAAGAATAAAAAAAAATATTTTTAAAAAAATTATATATGAGTCACATGACTTTCATATGAAAAAAATCATTAATTAATTGATGAAACTCAAAATCTAATAGAAAGACCCAATCTAAAATGGGTTAAAGTTAATTAATTAATTTATATATATATATATATAAAGTCTTTTTCTTGTTTACTACCTGTTAACAAATGATCTGATAACACTTTGCAAACACTAATTAGAAACCAAATAAATAGAAAACACATAAAAATTAAATGCACAAGATATTTAGTTACGAAGGGAAAACCTTTTGAATAACTCTTCAAAAGATAAAAAAAACCTTTCAAGATAGATAACTTTTCACTAGTTTGAAAAATTACAAGAGGAGTATCTCTGATCACAAACCCTTTGTGTCTATACTACCTTACTTGTTGAGATAGTGAACTACATCATGTCTCCTATCGTAGTAACTTGCCAGTATTCCTGATGATCTTCAAACTATTGTCATCCTAACTAGAACATCCAGTTGTTAACAATTCACATAAGAACTCCTTATAGGAATCTGCAGGCTCTTCAACTCTTCTGGGACCAATTATAATCAAGAATTTCCTACACATTCATCGTGTGTCAAGAATATATGTTGCGTAAATTTGTGTAAACTCCTTAGTTGATTGGCACACTTACTTCAATATAATTCCTACTTTTACGTTATGAAACTCTCGTTTAAAACACCTTTTTCTTCAGACTTAACCCTCCTTATATACATGTTTTATGTTATAAGGATAAAGATAATCTTCAAGCTTCCTAGTCTGTTACTTTGATAACATATGTGTTTTACAAAAACACTGATAAAATTATTTTTGGATAACCTTTTCTTTTCTATCTGAACTTATCTCACTATCACAATCTTTAGATTTACCGACAGAATTTTCCGTCGGTATTTGTACTATCATTCTGTTGGTAATTAATTTACCAACAAAATCACCGATGGAAATGATTATCTGTAGGTCGGTAATTCTTTTTCTGTCGGTAAGTTCGTTGGTAATAAAAAAATATTATTACTGATGGATTTACTAACAGAAAAGGCACGCAAAAAAAATTATCCACTTCATTCCGTCGGTATTTCCCTCGGAAAAAACCGTGTAATTCCGTCAGTAATTATTTAAAAATATTTTAAAAAAATCCATTTTACAAAACTATAAAATAATTAAATTAATATAAATCAACACTCTATAATACTCAAAACACTTGGAAAAAAGAAGAAGAAAATCATATGAAAAAAAATCCTACAACAATATTCATACAATTATTAAGAACAAAAACAATTAAAAATAAAATAAAATAACAAATATAGTGAAAAAAAACATGAAAAAAAAATCTTACCTTAATGTGGTTGCAAGTGAAGCTTAGAAGAAGAAAAAAAAAAACAAATTCGTAAAGTATATTACTTAAAAAAAACTAAGAAGAAAAAAAAAAAGAAAAGGAGAAGAATACATATCTGAGCATGGACGAGAAGAGAAGGAGTTAAGGAGAGAATATAAGAGAAATAAATGGATATTGATGTTTTTTACATATGGGAAAGGGGAAGAAGAAGAAGAAGAAGAAAGGAGCCATGTCTCTTGTGAAATTATGGATTCTAAGCTTTTTATTGTGGCGTGTTATCGACGGTTTTACCGATGGATAATTAAATATTAATATTTTTAATCATTCCGTCAGTGATTCTGTCTATAATATTTAATTTAAAATTTCAATTTAATAAAATTTTTTCAGAAACCGCCAAATATCACCGATGACTTTTTAATCCGTCGGTGATTCCGTCTGTAATATTTAATTTAAAATTTTAATTTAATCGAAACTTTACAGAAAACCGCCAAATAACACCGACGACTTTTCAATCCGTCAGTGATTTTGTCTGTAAAGAATAGTAATTAACAGTGCAATTGGGAAGTGAACAATTTCAGAGCTCTCTGGAAAATACCGACGGAATTTTTCCATTGGTGATTCCCTTTGTAATTGACATGATGAATAGTGTTCATAGTTTACCAACGAATTTACCGATATATTTTACCAAAAAAATTTATTCATTCGCTAATTCAGTTGGTAAAAATAGCACGTCATTGTTTTTTTTTGCTTTATTTTAATTATTTTTCCACTGTAATTCCCTCGGTAAATACCAAGGGAATATTTATGTCGGTAAAATCCGTCGGCAATTTACCAACAAAAATATTCCATCGGTATTTCCGTTTGTATTTATCGATTTTTCTGGTAGTATCTCTTATATTAACTAAATTAATAAGATAATTACAAAGAAGATCTTGATAAACTTTTATTGTAAACCAACTATCTTCTTACCAATCATAAAAGGATCTTCACTAATCTAAACCAATAAAACAACATTTACAATCTTCCCTTTCGGCTTGATTTGTGACAAAACACAAAAAACATGGAGTAATAAGCATAAAGTTTAGATCAAATAAAAATTCCTGTAGACATAATCAGTTAATATGTGAATAATTATCAGTGTTCTTACAATTTATAACTTGTTTTATATTAACAATTTATAACATGCTCGAAAAATACTTCTATGCAAAAATTTTAAACAATTATTCAAATAATAGTGCATATACATAAAGTTCGGATTAAAAATATTACATACACCCAAAACATAGAAATTCTTATGCTTATCCCCGCCCGATATTAAAATCAATTCAAAACTTAAAATCAGCGGGAAAAGAACAAAGTAACAAATGTTAGTAAAATGTTAGTAGTTTGCAGTTGCATTCCTCCATAAGAGACTACAAATTACTATAACCGTCCATTCACCATATGATCTGAAACTAAATCTTATTTTCAGAAGTTTTTGTTGAGTGAAATAAATTATTGGAAATTCTGTCTATATATTCTCATGCCGAAGGTGTCTTGATTTGATTGCGCAATGATATAAATCCACAACATCACGCATGCATAAAAGAAGAAGAAAAAAAAGAAAAGATATATGTACAGAAGGTCTAATTTCAACTCAATACGCAAAACCATGACAAGGCTTCGAGAGAAGAAAAAAAAACCCTTCAATAACCTCCTTAATTTTTTTAATGAAAATATTCATTGAGCCTCAGTGATATTACAAAGAAATATGGATAAAAACCAGTTTCATCCATGACCGTCAAAAGTCACTAAATCACTGAAGTAAACTAGATACTGTACGTTAATAAGGAAGACCAAAGTTCTAAATCTGAACATACAAAATGAAGAACTATATATATGCAGTCAAGCTAAATCCAGGTACTAGAAGCAAGAGGGTGGTGTTTGACGGCCATAAGAAGTACCCCTGGCGTTGGAACATAACGACCTTACAGAACCTCCACGACCGTGGAAAAAACTGATGTCTTTTAGCAGTATATTCTTGCATGGAACGGTTCGACTACAATTTAAAGTAACTGCAACATTCGATTCAGAAGTGCCCCAAATGTTGTTGAATGTAATGTCTTTGATTTGAATGCGTGAGGGAGTCTATGAACATGAAAGGAAAAGAATAGAAAGGTTAGGCAAAGTACTTGCTTGCTTCCCATGAAACAAGAACATATCAACTCATTAAAGAACTCCTACGCAAAAAATGGATTCTGAAACAACATAATATAAGGGGTTTTAGGAAAATCTTGGCAAGATCGAATCATGCATGATGGTGGAAATTAGAGCTTGTAAAATAAGCTTGATTATGAACAAGATAATACCTTCATACCACAGGGAGGGTAAGGGCAATAATCTTGATCGATAATGATAGGATTGCCAACATTCATCATTCGAATGTTCTCATATATGAAATTGGAAGCAACACCGGTAGTGGAGGAAGCCCATGTTTTGATTCTTGTACCATCACTTGTACCGTTAAAGGTGCAATCCTTCACAGTTACTCCCACCACACTCTCTGTCACACTACCCTCCCCTCCCATACTTCCAACACTAATTCCATGCCCAGGGCCACAATGGACTTGAGAAATATTAATGTTCTTACTTCCAGAGAGTATAGCTACACAATCATCGCCGGTGCCAATTCTTGTTTTGGAAATCTTAATCTCTTCTGAACTCCCAATTTTGATCCCATCAGTGTTAGGGCTATCACCTGGAGCTGATAGTCTAAGATTAGACATGTTTAAGTTGACGCACCCAAAGAGTGACATGTGGGCGTTCTGGCTGTTGATTGATCTTATATGGCTGACCATCCCATTTTGGATAAATTCGAGTCTCAATGACTGATCCAAAATATCAAAAATTATTAGATGATTTGTATATTCAACTCAAGATACTAAATAAACGAGCATATACTTCACCTCTAATTAAAGGATTCAATGAAATCCCCCATTGAAAGAAGATAAATGTGTTCCAAATTAACTTATACATGGGAATCTAGAGCGTTGTGGCATTAATTGAATTAATATTACTATGAACTTACAATGGCAAGAGGATGGCAGTTATGGTTTTTGAGACAATCATGGCGGTTCCAATGCTTGTATCCTTCCCCATCCAAGGTACCACCGCCTCCGAGAAAGAACCCTTTAATATACCGGAAAGTAATCCACTGATCAGAAGTCTGCAGAATGCCTTTTGGCTTTAAAATCCCCTTCAAGTTAAATGCCATGTAACCATTGCATTCACCTAAAAATAGCACCGAGTCCAAAATGTATACTCCTCTTGGGATCAAAACCATAGCCTTTCCATGCCATTGACATGCCTCACTCCATGCTTTCAAGAACGCCTAAACTCAAATTGATTTGAAAGATAAGCATGTGCTTATTTTTAATAAAAAGACAAGAAAATCTAGTATATATTAAGGCAGTGATCAGCAAGCATGCACTAAATAAAGCAACTAAACTTGGAAATGAAACAGTACAAGAACATTAATTCATAGAAGGGAGGTTGCTTCTTCTTCTTCTTTTTTTAATAGCTACCTCTTAACACTTGCAAAGTCCCCCAAGATGAAATAGCCATGAAAACAGAAATAAACCAACTAAATCGTCCCTTAAGATATCAAGTGATAGTTATGCCTACGAACCATGATTATCTGAAATGGCCAGAAATATCAAATTAATGAATGATTTATTTATTACCTTGTTATTCTCTGTCTTGCCATCGGAGACTGCACCGTATTTCTTCACATTGAAAACCTTGTAGCCATTGCTAGCTCCAGCATCAGTATACCAGACCAAAAGGAACGTAAGAAACAAAACCCTAACAAAAGCCAAAATCAAACCCATCTTTCCGCCTGTTCTTTTTCAGAATGTTAATGAACTTTTTGCTTCTTGTAAATTACGAGGAGATTGTGTGCATATATATATATTGACGGTTGAAAAACGTTCTGTTACCTTGTTTATCACTAACATTCTGCATATGCTTTGATTTCTTAGGATTCAGTGGATACGGTTTCATGATATTGATTAAGTTGACATAGTTAGGGAAATATGTTTGGAAATGTTTTGATTGCAGTTCCTCTATTTTAATTCTCACCGATATATTTCAACCTTTATTACAAGAAAATATTTTTAAGAAATTATAAAAAGGTAAATAATTAAAAGGCCTTTCGATTCTTGGAGTCGACTTAATTACCATATTATAAATCACAACCGAAGAAATTGTGATGTATGTTACCTCCCAATTATAATTTGTACATAATATAGGATAAGTATGGGTTCCTTAATTCACTCCCAGTTTCCATAATCAATTTAGTTTTATGGAAAAGTTTTGGAAAATATAGATATATACTGGATCTCAATTAAGGCCTTTGTCTGTAGATACTTAATTTATCAATATATATATATATATATATATATATA
>Ga0307517_10001391_pt1 | contig 40629 bp, 50 predicted proteins | sample 23_EM_MG_FD_194515 | JGI IMG/M metagenome (GOLD analysis project Ga0307517, IMG submission 194515) | Populus trichocarpa ectomycorrhiza microbial communities from riparian zone in the Pacific Northwest, United States - 23_EM | ecosystem: Host-associated > Plants > Roots > Unclassified | place...
ATCTGGCATTAGATCTATATAATCTGTCTCGCCACTCCTACGACTGGCCCATGGATCGAAAGCAGCGCGCCGCTCGGGTATTGTCCTCAACAAGCCGTGGTCAGCCGTGATACCAACTATCCTCACAGGGGTATGAGGATTCGTGGTGGTCAGCAGAACCGGTTGGTCTCTATATTGTTGAGACACGTTCAGTGTCAGCGTTGGGGAGAAAAAGAGATGAGATAACTGACGAATGCAGCCATCGATCGAGGTATAGACCCATAAAGGGATCGAACGAGCGCTCCTGCACGAAAACGATCCACATCGACTCGAATTTGGCCATGATAACTGCAGCTGTACTTTCTAAGCTTAGACTGCTCGCCCGACTAGTGGAATTGAGCTCCTGGAGGAGTGCCAATGATGGAATCGGCGGTTTGTTGAGTACATTCAATCCACAACCTATTTCAAAGTAAATCCTTTAAATCAAAAGGTGTCGATCATCCCACGAACCTACGACGATATCCACCTTTCCACCTTCAAATTGCGTGTTCACCAGGATTCCTCCTACCTTCTTGAATTCCTCCTTACCATCCACGCCAAAGTCCGCATATACATCGTTGGGCCACTTTAGTCTCACTTTTGATCCCACTCTTTCACCGAGAACCTTCTCATCTCGACAAGCTTCAACAACCGCTAGAGCACAAAGGTATTGTATAAATACCAACTTCGCTGGGGGAAACCCTGGGCCTGTAGGAGTCAAAGAAAATTGGACACGAAGGAGCAACGAGAATGTGAGGCATCCTGGTGGCGAGAGCCACGAATTCGAGCTTCGGCCACGGCCTGCGAGTTGATGAGAAGCGAGGGAAAGGAGAGGAACAGGAAGACTTGACATAAACGACGGGTTTCTGAAGGAATAACAAAAATATTTAAAAAAAATATAGACACGACAAAAGGAAAGGACCTACTTGTCAAACATCGTTTGTGTACTAGTCACCACTTCACCATATAAGACTGCCTCCCCAATTCCCCACGTGCTTTCTTTACTTCTTTTAAGCCTTGAGTTCTCTCTCAAGTAACACAGTGTCTCGTAGTAGGCGCCCAAGTCAAATTGAGGGGTGATTTGTCGATCAGGAAGTATGCCATCTCCGCATACCACGATATGCTTAAGCCGATCGGGTGTATCGCCTGCAGGGTCTTCGTTCTTTCGTGTAGAAGCAAGCAACTCTAAAGAGTGCTGCCTATCAAACGAGTGGAACTGAAAGTCGTCGTTGACATCCTTATGAACGCCTTTCATGTCCTGACTGAGCTTGAAAGTCGTACGTATAGCTTTCGACAGAGAGAACGAGCAATGGGGAGCTGAAGAGAGTAGCTGAGGCAGAGAATGAAACGACAGTAATGATAGACCGTCGTTTGGGATGTTCAGGCCAATGTCCTGAAGTACGTGCTTGAGGAATCCAGTCCGAGAGGATTCGAAAGACTGGAGGTCGTCGGAAGAGAAAGCCGTAAAAAAGGGACGGACGGGATCTTGGGTTAAGGGATATTCGATACTTGGACTCATCAAGGTGAGCTGTCCTTCGCTAATTTTCATGCTCAGACAAGCAAGGCAATCCAATTCTTCGCGCTCTGCAGACTCGTGTCGTGCAAGAACAGAAATATTTTTGAGGTCATCGAATCCAACGAGGTTGCCATTTCCTGTTTCGTGAAAACAACGGAGATTTACTCTATCAGAAGTGATCAGAGTAGCGATATGCGGATTGTCGTCTTCCCTGCTTCTGTCATGCTCGTCATCCTTCACGAAAGCGACATGACAGTTGTTTTCCTTGTCGTAGAACTTCAGCGGGATGGCCAAAGCCTCCTTCTCTTCCGATCCAATCGTCATACAACGAATTCTAAAATCCAATCCATTCGAAGACCGAGATCGGATGTGAGCCTTTGCTCCAAATATCAAGCATTTACCTCCAGCTTCTACGAATTCCCCAATTTTCTTATTCGCAACGATACTCAAGCCAGAATAATGTTTCTGAAATTGAGGTAGGACGATTAGTGCACATGAAATTCTCCAGGGCTGCGAAGTGAGCGAGGATTGTGTAATGGTTTGAACAGTGTAATGTGGAAACAAGATCGTTCGTAGAGATGCCAGTACATTTGTCAAGGAAAGTGGGAGAATCTCAGTTCCAGAATACACAAGCACATTCATGGTTGAATCGTTGGACGGGCTTTGTTTGGATATGTTTATTATTCGACTTGCCACCTCACGATGATGATCCCATCGCGCTCGAAAAGCAAGTTTATTACTGGGAATGTTCTATGTAACTCACCTCTCTGTAGGAACACTTCTCTCTGACGACATCAACCAAGAGACATCAAAACATACTGGTGAGTTTAGATTTTGATTTTTAGATATAAATATAAATATTTATGGGAGACCAACAGCTTTACAAAAGAACAAGAAAAGGAGACTGGAGGAGAAGGAACAAAATGGTGGTGACTGTCAGGTTAGAACTTGGGACAAGAGAGCAGGGGAAGAACCCCTTGTAATGAGAACGTTAAGTCGTGCATTTTACGATGATCCGGGCCTTTCATGGCTCCGACGGCAATGTAAACTTGAAGTCTTTTTTATCATTATTTGGTCTCAACACATATTCTTATCTCAGATGAAACTGGCTGGAGGAGATACATCCCTCACATCTCGGAAATGCCAGAAGGTTGGCCTGGTACTGCAGAGTCTGACGGTGGATTTCGAGTGGAGCACATTACACCTGACTGTAAGTTGGGTTGCAACTTTTCGGCTCATACCTATATAAATTTGCATGTTTAGACTGGCTATCTGATTTGTACAAGGGACCAAGAGACAAGTACGGTTATCTCCATGGGGTGAGATGCACAGAGACGGAGGAAGTGGAGAGGAGAATTGCTCAAGGTAAGGATATGATGAATTCTAACCATTTGCATAATGATAAAGCTCCAAAAACTGGCGGTCACGAGGGTTAGTGAAGCTCTCATCAAATTGTCTTTATTGTCTTTATTGATGCACCTTGTAGGACCACATGATGGCTTTGAGCCGACTGGTTACGACGAGGAGAGGCCTCCAGCACCTGTGGATCAGCCAGATCAGCCAATGAGCATCCCTTGGCGCTTAATGCGTATTCTGCAGAACAACCGCCACTGGCCAGATGGTGAAGGACTCGACCTGTCCGAAGATTGTGTCGAAAACACCACATCCTGACGACCCTAAAGTTCACGAAAGGGACATGGATATAGTCACTAGGTTAGGTCAACCACAACTATGATTACTATTATTATTAGTAATAGTTTAATATCCAGTATGCTGTGACTCGTGGCGTTATGTAACATGATGTCACTTTCGGCCTTCTAAATGCCCGCAACAGTCATCCGCCGCCAACTTGGGGGAATTGTCCCTCCTAAAATTGCAACACCAAACCTCGTTGTACGATATTTTACCTGACTAACTGGAAAGCCCTTCACATTTTTCTGACGATTCTTTTTGGCAAACCAACCAGTCCAGTGGATCGGGTGCTGGTTTGCAACCTCTCGTCAACTTTTATTCGAAGCTGCCCAAGGGTAACGCAGTCGCCGGTGTCGGCGGGATAAAGGGACGTTATTTCTCTGGCGCGAATGCATCAGGAAAGCCATTGGTTGCTCTCATTTTTGGCATCTGGGCCATTAGTTATACTATTGACTACAACAGTTCGTTGACTTTAGCCTGTTGGGAATGCCTTTCTGACACATGCTTTTTTTCTCTTAGTGCATTTGAGTACGTCCTTCTATGTTCAAGATATCATATCCTCAATGCCCACTTACAGAACACCATAAAAACCACGCACACTAAAGTCTTTTGGTTTGTACTGGAATCTCCTTACCTGATTATATTGCTAGACTTCGTGTATGTATAATTGATTGGGAGCCTTTTTTTACATACTGTTACATGGCGATACAAGCTGACATACAACACGATTCGAGGCAAGAAAAAAATTAGAGGTAATACATGGTATCTTTCAGGACCTTCCCATTCACGCCGTTACGCCACATGTCCTCAGCAACTTTGAAGACCAATTCATCCGTTGTCGCGTTGGGCGGAGTGATCCCATGCAACAGTTTGTGCAAGTAACAACGACCTCGCTCGCAGGCAAGATCGGCATAATAGGCGGGTGAGACGAGGCTGACGGCTTTAGTGGCGCGAGCAAACATATAACTGACAGAGTTGGTCAACAACTGCAGTTCATCGGCCTTGAATCCAATCTCGTCATGTACAACGTAGTAATGGGTGGGTCGAGTAGTGCCCTGAAGTCCTCCGTGCGCTATTTGGAGAACTTGGATTAGAGTCGAATGCTATCCAAAAATAAGTCACAAACCTTGCAAGAAGAAATCGAAATTATAAATGGAGGTGACACCACGATCAACAACGGTTCCAGGGCGTGGATTGCCATTGCTGTCTGCGTGTGCTTCTTCGGTTGGGTAGAAACGAGTATGATGACGCTTGCCCTGTCAGACATTTGAATATCATTGGACTAGTCGTACAACAAATATTAACTTACGCAAATGACGATGGTCAAGGCAGGCTGATATGCTTTTTGTGCAGTGTCGAATCTTCTGAAGGCTGCTTTAATGAGAGGAAGTTCTTCCTTAACCACAGTCAAGAATTGGCCCTAATGAACGGTAAGCAGTAAGCAACGAAAAAGACAGATCACCAAACCTCTGAAACGCCATCGCGGTACACCAGCACACGAGTCGGCAGGATCTTGCTCTTGATCCTAAATAATTCAAGGCGTGCAATCATCATCTTGTCTAAATTGGTGACCATCTGAAAGAGTGAATTCGTCAGTCCTATCAGAAATTTGCCCATGTCACCAGCTACATACCTCTTTCCTACTTTCTTGAATCTCCATGGAAGCGGGATATTGCGCGTAGTCATGATCGCAACTAGCGACGACAGCAGCAATCGAAGGTGTGCCCTTTACACTCCCAGGTCCGGGATGTGTGACATCGATTCCGACAAGCATTGTAGGCGCCTTCTTCAGCCAAGACATGCTACCACTATCAAGTGCGTGACTGAAAGAAGGATAATAAGTTGAGGGCTCCAAAAACAGCAATGGGCTTACTTCACTCCTCCAAGTTTCGTGTTAAACTTCAGGGCGACGTTTGCAAAATATTGTGCTTGTCCTAGAATGACTATCAGACTTTGCATGTAGATAATTAGAGAAACACCCCGACCTTTCTCTTTCCTGATTTTTTGAGAATGTACGCACACGGTGGCTTGCAGAGAAGTGATACTGAGTTCGCGTGTCAATGAAAGAAAAGCGTGTACTCACGAACATCGAGGACCACATCGCAAAGGTACTTCAATCCAGAGTAAACGTGCTTATCGCCGTTGGAAAGTAGTACCAGCACAATGGATGGTTTCCTGGGGTAAGTCTTGATGGCTTTCTCTAATTCCAAAATGGCTTGGCTCCTCGTCGGGTCTTCCTCGGCTCTCCTCGGCAACCTCACTGGGACGATCATAGGAACCTGTTGTTCGACACGTAGGCCGCTCGTGACACACATTTGGGCGAAACCACGGTAGACGGCGATAAACTCGGGATCGTCAGGTCTCGAAAACTCCACCCCATCGTTTCCGTCTCGGATGACTAATACGGCCCAGTGTTCCAACCTACCACCCCTCGCGAACTTAACATTTTTGAGGTTCCAAGACGCCTTCTCATCGACGATGGGAGAACCTTGTCCATACTGAACTCTGGGTGGGGGAAGAATACGGGCTGGCACAACTGCCATGTTATTTCCTACGCTGACGCCAAATGCGCTCATCTGAGGGGAGGCGTTAGGACGAAAGCCCAACTCGTCGAGTCCTTTTGTGGAAATGGCAAGCGCATTGATGTTGGGAGGTTTCGCGGCAAATGTGATCATATTGGCGGTGTGATCGTCAGTCAACTTTCCTTTGAAGGCTTGATTCGGTAGGATCTCGCAAAGCTCGGGGGGCATGAGGTTTGTCTTTGGTCCACCGACGTCAACAAGTGGCAGTTCCGGAAAACGCAGCGAGATCGAGTATTCTATCAAAAAGAATTTTCAGAATTTTATGCTCGCATCATCAAGGTAGAGATGAACTTACTCCATTTGAAGTATTGCTCGACGGTCATATCTTGCTTCTTATCCTCAACATAAAATTTAAAACTCCGGGAGTTCTGGTGGTGCGTCCCCTTGACTGTCTTCTTGCGGTCAAGATGTGTTGTCCGCACTCTGACGCCTTTAACAAATGCGGAAGCCCTGGCACCAAAACTGGCATTGAGGAATTCCTTCATGGCTTCGGCGAGATTCCTTGGCTTATAAAAGGCAGTCGTGCAAACTATGTGAAATTGAGCCAAGACAGAGGGGATTAAGTCCAAGATGGCGCACCGTTGACGTTGACCATGAGTTGTTTATGTGCAGGGCGAACTGAGGAATAAAACCCCTTCCACGCTTCCAGACCGCCTTTCAAGTCAAAAGGATCCGCAGCGGTTGGGAAGAAATACCGATTACGACCGACCATGACGCCGCCTCCTTTAATCCGATTTGCAAAAGAGGACACGATGAGATTGAAGGCCGAGAGATTGGGCATTACATCGTAATCACGATGAGAGGCTTGACCCTGCAGATGTCTGTAGCTCGGATTGTCAAAACTACATCCACGAAGATGAAATGAACTCACTTTGCGAGAGATGATGTGTCAATTGTCTGTATGAATTCAAAGGTTAGGGAGTATTCCTTGCCGCCTGGTTTTGGGCCAGATTCATCTTCGTCGAAAAACTGGACCTTGACAACAAGGGGCTGGGGGAGTTCTTTTGAAGATATCACCTTGGAAGAATAATCATGGGCCACGATCCCTCGCAGCCCAAAATTTGCCCAGTCTGTGCTAAGCTCCGCGAGTTGGAAGATTCTCCTCCTTACACGACGGATCGCAGTTCCAGCGACGGGATGGATGACTACATTGTACTCGAAAAATGACCTATTTGGGTTGAAAAGCACTGGGAAGAAATTTGTGCGAAGCTTGATAGCGGTTCCGGCTGTGCCAAACCCAGGGCGAAGGGGCAGCTCGTTGGGATTGAGCTTGAGACCTTTGAACGAAGCGACGAGAGCTTGATCTGAGTTGTCAGCAACACGGGCATCGATAATCGCCGGTTGTCCTGGTTGAAAAATTCTTGCGACGACGATCAAAAATTGTGACGATGATAAGGATTGGAAGATAAGTTACCCTCCCTGATCACGACCGCCACCACGACCTCGCCCGCCGCCACGGCCTCCTCCTCTATCTGTGCCACGACCGCTGGGAGGATATCCGCCACGACCACGACCACGATCCCCTCTGTACGACATGATATGATGATATGAGTGGCTCAAGCGATGATAGACACCACGATCTACAGGGGAGAAAAGACGGAAATGAGACAGAACTTTCGATTTGCAGGGAAAAATTATGTTACCTGAGGGAACAAGGCTCAAAGGTTGAACAGTGCCCCTCAAGGAACAAAAGTCTGAGCGCAAGTTGCTGGGGAATGTGTGGACCTGATAGTCCCTTTTTATGAACCAGTTCACTGACTACAAATACGCCGAAACAGCAAGTACAGCCATCAAAATTTATATTACCAGCTGGTTTGGATGATTTGAATGACCGACAACAAAAGCATGGAAAAGCAGCTTCTTGATGAATGCCGTGTTCTTGCCTGGGTACTTTCCACTACAGAAGTCAGAACCCTAGCGCCGGCCTGTTTTAATCATTGTTCAAGAACCAACCTCGAGGTTAATGCCAGTGTATACAGTGTATAAGAAACCGAGGGATCCTCAGGGGGTGCCCTAAAAATGGCCGGAAGCAAGTAACGTTTTATATTAGTACAGGCCTGCTGAAACGTACTGGTCAGCGTTGTGAATGTCGCAAAGGTGACATTCCAGAAATCTTCTTGCACTGAAGTAACAGTCCATCCTGCTTCAATTACACTGTATTTGCTGCTGTCGTAATGATGCCGATAACAGGAGATATTCTGCTAGTAGTAATTTCTGGAATGGAGAGGCGCAGTTGCAGCACGGTATCGTCCACTCAGTGAACCAGTTCGTTGAGTGTCTATAAATGGAATCGGGACTGGATGGACTTACATCGATCTGTACCATCCTCATAGTTGCAGCTGTTAAACTGGATTGGGAAACGATAAGGATAAGATCGCTCAGATCCGGATGTTGAAAGAAAAAAAGGATTCAAATTTACCGTTCACGATATGGAGTTGTAGTTGCCTCTCGCTACCGCGCTGAGCAAGCGCTGAGCCACTCCTTTTGATAATCAGCGAGTCCGGAAAGCCGATTTCTTTCATTCAAGTGGCTCAACCCACACATAGTCCCCACCTTATCCGGTATCCAACCAAGAGAACCTCTCCCAGATAAGAATATTTCGTTTCCAGAGGGCTCCGCCAGAATTCGGAAGAGTTAAAAATCGGACTCGGAGTGCGGACTCCCAGGATGACCGCCAGCAGAAAGGAACCCCTAATGCCTAAGCTATAAGTATGCCTTCGTTCGCACAGGCGCTCGATGCTTTGAAGTTTTGCCGCAGCTCTAGACGGCGCTTCATGATCAGATTAAACTTCTACCGCGCTTCTTTCGATTGGTTCTCCTTCAAACCTAACCTGATCGATTCTGGCTGGTCCTGCAATAAGTATCACAACTGGATTTTTAAACCGACTCGTTCAAACACATCGGGACACAATTACAATGTTAGGTAGGTCAAACCAAAAGTCGTGTTTATACATCTTCTTCGAAAGCTTTTCTGACCTGAGACCTCAAGTCAGCGTCAAAGATCAGCTGAAGATACAGAATTATACCTCTGCAAAAAAAGCATCATCCGTGAGGACCCGGATAGCCGTAGAAGCAAGAGCTTTAGACACATCCAAACAGGCGTAGTGTGCCTGTTCTGTAGCGGCTGAATCGGCGAATCTGACGGTGTGATTCCCACCATTCGGGACGGTCGGAATGGCTTGAATGATTTGTCAAAAAAAAAGAGAAATTAGGATGAAGGGGATATTATATTACCGAATCCCGGATGTAAAGAAGGCAATGCTGATCGGAGGAAAAGGTCAAACAGAATACCGCACTACCTTTCATTGCTCACCATAGGTCACATTTCCCTAAGTGATAAGAGGGTTCATTCTTTGGCGTTTAATGATGATAGAATCACTCACAAAGTCGGTTGAAGCGCTACTGATGCCCCATTCATAGTCGATTGCACCATATTTATTCAGGATGACGTTAGCTACCTCCCCACCTACTCAAGGATTAATTTCGTCCATAAGAAAGGCATGAAACGAAGGTACCAAGTGCTTTATTTTGGCGAAGGTCGTAGGTGGGGTACTTGTTAAGGGTTAGTGTGATTTCACACCCAGTTGCGAGCGCCGCAGCCCTTGAACATTCGATTAGAAGGTGGAGCAAATAAAAATAAGATGCATACTCGAAGCAGGGAATAACTCTCTTCAGAGTCGCTTCCATTTCTGATCGCGTAGGTGCGCGAACATAGCAACTGCAGCCCAGTCAGGAATAACTCCGCGATTATAAGTAGGAAGGACGTACATGAATTTGGCGTAGTCAGGTATGACTATCCTTGCATCATGAGGATAGTGGTCAATCAAAATATAAAGCAAACGAACTATTCGGAGCCCAATCTTTCCCTTCGATTATTCCATGTACCCGGTAAGTGGGATGCAGTTGCTGACGAAGTGCCGATATATTGTTATAAGCAAGAACTGCAGCATCAAGAGCGTTTGTTCCCTCCCAAGGAGAAAGTGCGGCATGTGCTCTGCAGGTGGAATTAGTGAATATTGGATAGGGAACAGTGAACTTACGTGTGGCCCTTGTATTCTACGATGACCCGTTGTAACGCAAGACAGCTAGACAAACTAACCGAACCAATGGGTCCGGGAGCAGGATGACACCTTTACATGGCGAGTCAATTGCGAAGAAGCACAATAGTTGCAGGAAAAATCACATAAGGCAAACATCCATTCCTTTGTAGGCACCACTTTCTAGGAGCATCACTTTGCCTGAACCCCCTTCCTCAGCTAAACAATCGCATGAGCAGCCAGAAATAAAACGGAGCAAGATAATACCAGGTGTGCCGAGGAGAACTATTTTTCCAGATATGTTGTGCTTTTCCATCGCGGTCCTGAGGGCACATGCGATAGCTACTCCGGCCATCCCAATGAGATTGTGTCCACAAGCGTGGCCAACTCCAGGCAAAGCATCCATCTAAAGGGACAGGATTATTTACAGGCTTGTCCGAACATTTTTCGGATGGATATTCACTTCTGAATTTAATCCAATGGTCCTTCCACCTGAGCCATGAGTGAATGTAGCCTTCCAAGCAGTCTCAAGACAGTATTTCCTAGTGACCTCAAAGCCCTTCTTCTCCATGAAAGTGGTGTAAGCGTTATGGGCATACCTGGAGAATATGAAGGATTTTAAAAACACAGAGAACAATCGTAAACATACACTTCATTGAAAGCTGTTTCAGGATGAGCTGGCTGGACCTTCAGAACCGGAAACGAAGGTCAGGGAGTGGAGGGGTCCATACAGTGAATATCAAGGCTCAAAGCCCGCAGTTCGCTATCCATTTCGCGCATTTTCGCTTCCATAGTTTCTAGAACTTCTGGGCGGAAAATTTTACCAGACTTGGGATTCGAAGGAGTTGGTTGGGCATTGTCATCTGGATGCCAGACGATGGCCTTTGTGTTCGCAGGAGGATCGGTGTGAGTCTTACACATAATGGCGGCTTTGAGAGTACAAAGGGGAATTGAAAAGCATGATCGTAAGACTTTATATCTCGCGGAACTTACTTTTTTTTCCGAGTTGTGATAACTTCTATCGGTTAACAACTTCCGAGTTAGTCCTGTGAACCCCATTTAGGATAGACTGACAGTTCTGGCCGGACCGGTCATACTATACAAGTTGAAGGTTCATATGGCCACTCAACCAGATATTCGAGCATTCATAGATCGCCAGCGCATCCTACTCAGTAAAGAACGCAAGGCAGAAGTCGAACGAACCTCATTACTATTGTCAAATTGTGGCCCAAAACTTCTTGAACAGAAGGGACTTTCTCTTGGTGGACTCGGAATAGCAAGTGTCAATATTGGTCTTGGGGGGAAAACGTATGCAGCCGGCCTTTTAAACAAATATTCATCTTAAACTTTTGAAAGGCAGCCTGGTAGAGCTAGAGAGACCGACGGCATATCATTCAACTCCTGTATTTCCACCGCACACTTTCAGGTATTGCATCTTCGTCGATTCTGACATTGAGGTTCTGACTTACTTATAGAGCAGGAGATATATCTCGGATTGAATCTCATGCCGCTTCTAATAAGAAATCAAAGTCATCGGTATCGGAAGAGTCCAAAGGTTCTCAAGTAGAAGGAGTAGTTTACAAGGTATTCCGATAACACCTATCAGCCACATCTCATTCGAACACAACTTGCTTAGGTCTCCGACTCGCGAATTGTAATCGCTCTCGATACCTCCGATTCAGGTTCAGATGAATTGGATCTCCCCGAACGATGCCGTGTAGTGAAGCTTGCAAACAGCGTCACGTTCGATAGGTGTGTGTATGCCTTCGATTATCTCTCCTTTTATTTACTGGTGCGTCATAATTCAGGATGGACAATGCAATCGACCAACTGGAGAAGATTGTCGTGAGTTCGAGACTTCTCTGCATCAAAGTCACACATTTTCATTAGACCTCAGAATGGACAGTCTGCTTGCGGGTTGACAAGTCTGATTGAAGTACTCCTTGGGGTGAAACAACCAGCACCGAAAACCCACCAGGTTGACAACCTGTCCTTTTTCGACGATTCTCTCAATGACAGTCAGAAAACGGCCGTCCGGTTCTGTTTAGAATCCCCAGAAGTTGCCTGTATTCACGGGCCTCCAGGTAAACTCTTCGTACATCCCCGTGCTTCATACCCATTCAGATTAAGGAACTGGAAAGACCCACACCCTCATCGAGATCATACGTCAACTGACCACAAAAAGCGATGCAAACCCAGAGGCAAAGCGCGTCCTCGTCTGCGGCGCGTCAAACCTGTCAGTGGACAACATCCTCGAACGTCTTTTAACCTTGCCTGTTGTGGATAAGACGAAACGATTGAAAGTCACCAGAATCGGCCATCCTGCTCGAGTAATGTCACAGGAGGGTATACTGGAGTCCACTCTCGAAGTTAAAGCAACACGATCAGATGAAGTAGGCTCCGCCGATTCCTCTGTAATTCATCGCATATTGACAATTGTCAGGCAGCTCTTGCACGAGATGTCAAGGAAGAACTAGAATCCACTTTAGGCCTTTTGTCTGGGAAAGGGAAAGCTACAAAGGGCAAGAAACCTAGAGGGGCCGAACGTAAAAAACTATGGGAAGATGTGAAGGCCCTTCGAAAAGAGTATGATCTCTTCCCTACCTTATCCACACCTCTTTAATTTTTTTGCAAACTCTAGATATCGACAGCGTGAAGGAGGGGTTGTAAAATCTATTCTCAAAGATTCTCAAGTCGTACTGTCCACATGTCATTCCTCCGGTGGCCGCCAAATGGCGAACCAAGAATTTGATGTCGTTATCATAGATGAGGCAACACAGGCCATCGAAGCGGTGAGCAAGAATATAAAACCCCTTCACAGCTAATTAAATCCACCAGGTCTGCTGGGTTCCCATTTTCAAAGCGAAGAAACTCATCCTAGCCGGCGATCCAATGCAACTCCCACCTACTATCCTATCCATCGACGAAAAGAAGACGACACCCTCTGATAAAACGACGAGTGCAGCCCCGAAACCAACAAAGAAGGAAACCGGCAAGCTGAAAAAGCCTTCGACATCTCCACCTCTAGTAAATGCATCTCAATCCGAGTCAGAGTCAGATCGTCTCAAAGACCTCCCAATATCTCGCATCTCACTCAAGGAGGCTGGAAAAACATTGCTTATCCCTCCCAAAACATTGGAAACGACTCTATTTGATCGCCTAGAAGATATGTATGGCTCGAGCATCAAGCGAATGTTGACTGTACAGTATCGGTGTGTCAGAACAAACCTTCATTCGACAATTACTGACCTGACTTCACTTTTCTGTTCGAAAACAAAAAGAATGCACGAATCCATATGCACATTCCCATCTAAAACACTCTACGCGTCAAAACTGAAGTCCCACCCATCAGTCGCATCACATCTATTGCACGGCCTACCAAACGCCCAAGCCAGCTCAGAAGATGATGAAAAAGAACTACTCAAGACTCCCGTCGTCTTCTTTGACACATCCGGTTGCGAATACTTTGAGAGACTCGACGGGGACGCAGATGAAGGTAGTCGGTGTAACGAGAACGAAGCTACGATTGTGAGCAACTGGGTGGACAAATTGGTTCGTTCCTCTCGTTCATTCTTCCAGGACCTCACCCAATCGTTCTATGGCAGCTTAGTGTCAATATTCTCCCTGAGCAAATCGCGATCCTAACACCGTATCAAGCACAAGTAACACTCTTAAACTCCCTTCTCAGACTCAAGCACGGACCAGCTTTAGAAATCGGGACTGTCGATGGGATGCAGGGTCGGGAAAAGGAAGCAGTCATAATCTCTCTTGTCCGGAGCAATGACAAGGTCCGTCTCTCTACTTTAGCTGGAAATCAAAACACTGACGTCTCCCAAAGAGGGAAGTTGGTTTCCTCAAGGATAAGCGGAGAATGAACGGTAAGGGATCAATCCCCCATGTCCTGCATCTTAAACACTCAAGTACATCCTCAGTGGCTATGACACGAGCAAGGAGACATCTCGTAAGTGAATCATTTTGCATAAATACCGCGTCTTAACCCCCCTCTTCCAGTGTGTCGTTGGGGACTCATCTACTGTTTCCCATGGAGGAAAGTATCTCAAGAAATGGTTAACTTGGTTAGAAGCTCACGCAGACATTAAATACGCTGGACTAGAATGATATCTTTGTATTCCATTTAAACCACACATGCAAAACATACAGTCGACCACCACTGAAAAAACGACGTTCGAATTAAGACGCCAAATATGTTCGAATGTCTGAAGAGCAATACATAAAAGCGACTAATATTCGTCCACATCAGACAAAGAAGCATACTCCGACACCGACTGACTGTCCTCATATTCATGTACGACATCCCTCATTGCATACCTCATAATCGGCGTAATCGGGAAAAGCTTGGGACCTACGACTTCCATCATATCATCATAAAATACATCCGTCGCAATACTGTGGGTCCCTCTCCTTAGATGCCCTATCTCAGCTTCAGAAACGGGCATCATCACCTCCTCGTGTGCTGCATCGATCGGCGGTGGTGGGTCTGAATTGATGCCAGTTGCCCCACTACCGCTAGCCGTAGGATGTTGGTGTTGATTGACAAGCGTGCTATCCCTTGAATGGGCTCCTACACCAGTACCCGCACCAGCTGCAACCGCAGCGGCGTCAACAAACCCGGTCGCACTAACGCACTCTGTCCACCTCAAATCCAACACTCTCCCTTTCACCATCCCATCAACCGCACGAACCCCAAGTTCCCTACACAAGTGAAAGTACGGCAAATAGGGAGTATCAATCTTCGACAGTCGAGACATCACTTTCAACAATTGCATAGCTGAGAACTCGGGCGGTCCATTCATACCCATCGAGGTTGAGCCAGCGAAAGAAGAAGAGTCGCCTACAGCAGCAGCGGGCCCGGGAGAGAAAGGGAAGTGAAGAGGGGGGTATATCTTGAATCCGGCAGGACCGAGGCCGGGGTGAAGCGTCTCTGAGGTCGTGTTGGCGTTGGCGAGGTTAGGAACACTTGTTGTACCATCTCCGTCATGCCCCGGCGGTCCACCTGTGGCGGCCTGTGACGAGTGGATTATTTGAAGGTTGAGTAAGGAATGAGCTTGGAGGAAGTGGGAACTCTGTTTGACTACCGGATTATATACAGTTAGAATGGGATATGAATTATATAAAAACACTTACTGTCTAATGTGCCATTCGAATTGACTAGAAAGATCATGCAAAGTAAGATGGTATGTAAATAGTGAACCAATAAGGACACAGACCATAATCAGTGATATAATCGTGCCAATGGGCAAGCTTGCCACCAAAAGCATCATAGAGGACTTCGAAGTTAAGGGGACCGCGGATTCTCTCTGGTACCCGAGGAATAACTCTCTCCCGATAAAATTTCCTCGTTTCCGCCTTTGAACAATCGCAAATGGTGATGATCTGCATAATACACATTATTTTCTATCAAAGATGGTCAATTCGATAAAGCAGACCTTGCAATGCTGCATGACGTTGAACTGTCGCAACCACGTTTGATAAAAGGGATCGCTGGTGGCATGAATGACATGACACAGTCTATCTTGCTTTGTCAAGACGAGCATGGAGTCCAACAGACATTTCATCGTATCGGACGACTGGATCAGCGAAGGTCTATACAAATTTATCAGATGTGAAATCATATTCGAAAGGTAATAAGGCATACAATTTATGCGCTTCGTCAAAGAAAATAACCTTCAAAAAAAGTATTTTTATTCGCAACTCATTTTTAAGCATATCACAGAAATACATACCGGCATTTTCTTCACATGCTTCTCCTTTTCGTTGACCTTCTCCTTCTCCACCGTCGTCTCTTCACTATCCCTTTCGCCCATCTCATCCCGAATCACCTTTCTTCTCCTGCCCCAAAAGCCCCATCGTCTCGAGCTAACAGAAGTGGAATCATCCACCTTTGTCCCTCCAGAGTCACTCGAATCTTGTCGACGTCTCTGTTTACGAGTCCCGCTCGTACCAGACGAGCACTCCTTGTGATAATTCAACACAGGCTGAAATTCCCAGTATTTCAGCAGAGAGCTTTGGAAGAGCTCCATCAAGCGCGCAACGTCGCTTGTCTTGACAGCCTGCTGCTTTGAGTCGGCACTCTCCGTCATCCGACGTTCTACATTGAGTCGGTCATGCTGCCCAGAAAAAAGTCACCTTCAATACTTGATAAGTGTGTCTGAAGATTTTTATGGTTACCTTAAAGCCCCAGGCCTCCCGTTCAAACTCAGCATATCCTTCCAGCTTGGCGATCCCCTCAAAGTATTGTTCCATCTGCTGACTCAAGCTCATGTAGAGACTCGAAAGGTCGGCGAAACCTGCAATACGAAGATCAAAGTGTAACACGTGGAAGTTCTCGCGCGAGAGCACTTCGCGAAGGAGAGCGGTCTGTAGATTGTGTGTTAGTGGAATAAATGCAAAGACAAAAGACACTCCTAACCTTGCCTACGGAGCTTGCACCAAAAAGAATCGTAAATGAGGGTTCCCCTTCCAGAGCACGCTCGATCGCTTGCATTTCTGCCTTGCGAGGGAAGAATCCAGGTAAACGAGCAAAAGTATGCTTTGGGCGAAGCTGAGCACGTTCTCTATTCTCCTGGAGCTCGCGTCTTGCTTCTTCTAACATCTTTTTTGATTCTGTAAGGGAACGTACAGTTTCTGCTGGCTAGAAACCACGGCAGTCTGTCATCGAACACCTGGTAACGACAACGATAACCCACTTACGTTGGCAAGAACACCAACAATCTCGCCCATTCCAAAAAAGTTGCGTTTCTTGATATCAGTAGCGATGTAAGAGGATCGTTTGCGAGGGATATTACTGCGGAAAAGCCAGTGCATAGACGGGATATGATGCAGAGAGCGCTCTTGATATTGACCTGCTGGTGCGGGTGAAGTTGTTGCAGGTGCTGCTGTATGGGCACGAGTCCTAGTCGGGGCAGGTTTACGCAGCTTGCCGTTTGCAGGATTCATATAGGTGTAGTTGCCGCAGGGTCGAGGTGTACCGATAATATTAAAACGATTAGGTCGTAATGACAACCTACGGGGCCAGCAGTAGGGATGTGTGAAAGCAGAGTCAAAGGTCAACCGCAAAAGTCACAAAAAAAGACTAATTGCAATACAAGAAGTCCTAAGTTGGGGGTGTTCACTGGCAAGTGTGTGAGGTCCTTAATCGCGTTTCGGCTGATACGGGGAAACATGATGCACCTCACATTATCACCATGTGTACAGCAGCAGCTCTTGTTTCGATTGGCCTAAACCACGTTGGGGCGTGTCCATGTACCAGACGGGCGTTTCGCATGCAGCCCAGCACGCTGTATCTGACTGACGCTGAGATAGACACCCTCGAGGCAATCGCAAGGACATTGTTCGCTAACGACATTAATCTAATCTTGATCAGGCGTACGTTTCAGTTACTGTATGCGGTGCAAGAGTTTGTAATATATGACATTATAATCCAAAGCAAGAAAGCGGGCCGCCGCTACCGTCAATTAAGCATCCCTTTCACGGCGAAACAATAATCCATTTCTCATCTGAAAAAGTTCCACGTCCGAATGTGTCGATTCGTCGTCAGCCGCAGAAGAAAAGCCATTCTCCGAGTCCACGACTGCTCTCCTTCGACTAAGACGTGGGTTTCTACGTGGTGGTGGGGGAGGAGTAAGACGTTCCTCGGACCCATCGTCTGATGATGCAGACTCAACGACAGGTCGTGTACGACGTCGTGTACTTCTCCACAGACCGCGAGTAAGGGACCGACGGGTTTCTTCGTCGATACTTCCATCCCACCCATTACCATAGTCAATACCCACATCCGACCCATCTGAACCACTACTGCCCTCTTCTTCAAAAACATCCCTCGTACGCGATCTTTCTCTCCAACTCACAGGTTCGCTACTGCCCTCTTCGTCTTCTAAAATATTCCTCACATGCAATCTTCCTCTCCAACCCACAGATCCACCACTAGCCTCCTCCTCTGAATAAACAACACCAACACCACTCAACCCACCACTCCTCATTCTCTCTTCATCATCAATGAAACCATCATCAATGAAACCATCACTAGACTCGACATCAATACCCCTTTCGCCATCAGACCAACCACCTTCCACCTCATCCACAAGATGTAGCACATCCTGGAAAAAGTCCCTGTTGTATTCATCCACCACATCCAACCCAACTTCTTCATCCTCAACCTCCTCACCCCCAGACTCATACATATCATCCAAGCGACGACGAAACTCATCCCGGAGAAACATATAACCAGCCCACTGGAGTGGATCCATATCGCCATCGTCATCATTAGAGAAAAGATCGTCGTTGTCGTCGTCGTCGTCGTCGTCTTCCTCAGTTTCATGACCACGATATATCCTTTCACACCCCGTGCACATCCCTCCCCAAAGCTCGTGGAGGCAATCAACACACCGATACACCCCCCCATCCTCGTGATCGTACCACCCGAACTGTTCCCTCTCGTCTTCATTATCCTCGTGACCGCGAGGAGGAGGCCCTCCATGTCGATGATGCCCTCGTCCCAAACCACCAGGTCTGAAGATATTCCTCCATGGATCGTTCGGCGTATTATTCTCTCTACGCTCACGAGTGGTATTACACCCCTCCCCTTCCTCACCTCTTGGCGGCACAGGAAAATCCACCAAATTACTCTTCACAAGCGCCGCAACCATCTGCTTGATATCCCACATCTCTACAGGCCTATCAGGCACAACACCTCGACAAACAGGACACGTTTTGCGACGACGAACAAATGTACCTCGCTTCGCGGCTGCGCTGTTCATAAGCGCACTGAGATCGTTGCCATTGGAATGATCGGTTTCGGTCGCCTGTTGTTGTTCGTCTTCCTCAACATTCAGATCTGACGTGAACCAACGAATGAGACACCCATAACAGGTGACATGTCCACACGGAATGAGTGCATATGGCTTGTGCAAGAGTTCTAAGCAGATCTGGCATGTTAACGCTTGCTGCTGTTGGTTCAAATGGGATTGATGCTTTTCGAGTAGCTGGATGAGGGTAAGGAATGAAAGAAGCGCCGAGGAATGACAATAAAAAGATTAAAATAATTTGTGTTAGCTTTCAAAGCGTTGAAAACAAGGATCATGACTTGCCTTGCTTTGCTCGGCAAGTTGCTCTTTAAGTCGAGCAATCTCAGAAAATTGATCAGGACCTTCAAGAGTTGTCGAACGAGTATCCGATCCTGGGTTACTCCCAGATCCAGGGTTGTGATTATCAAGATTGGAGGTTTCAAGTGACAGGGATTTGGGTGAATCAGGCTTCGCCTTGCCTTTCCCCTTATCAGACGACTTGAAAAAGTAAAAGGAATAAGCCATCGGCTGGAGAGAAACAAACAAGCGAAGTGAAAGAAACATACACTATAAGTGGGCGCTTTGTCATCGGAGTCATCCTCATCTTTCATCCCATTCACTTTGACCAGCGTCTCCGATGAGGAATGCAAACCCGAACCCATCACATTGTGCTCACTCCGCTGACTCGTCTCGCCACCACCAGCAACGATCACAGGAATAGGCCTTTTTCTTTGCTTCTTCTTCTTCCTCTTTTTCTCTCTATTGTCCCTTGGACTGGTCGCGTCATTGTCGTCGAAGTCTTCTACAAACCTACCCTTTTTCCGGTCCCTCTCCTCTTCATCAAGTGGCTCCTCTGAACTAGGGCGCTTTAAAGCCTTCTGCCTTTCCCTATCCTCCCTTTTCTTAATCACGTTCGATCTTCCCTGCACGACCCCACCGTGACTGCCACCAGTACCATGAGCATTGACATCCCTACCAGAACCCCCCATTCGGAAGGTAATTTCCCAAACTTCCTCTTCGTCTTCTCCCTTTGAGTACTTTACGATGAACCAGTGAACGTTGGAGATGGAGAACAGAGCAATGCCTCTAAACAAATGGGTCGCCACGCTGGATAAACGGAGACCAATTTTTACTCACGCTCACGCCTCTTGAACAATCGACTTCAATTATATATAGGATAGGATTCATCCAGAAATTTACAATACAATTGCAAAGAGAACAGCTTCAACCTCCCGTATTCACTTAGTAGTGTCCGATACTCGTAATCACACGATGTCCTTCAAATCGAAACTGCCCTTCTGAATATGCAATAACTTGACCACCTGATTCCAATGAACAATATAGCCATGTTGTCCTCAATCGAAGAAGACTCACAATCCCACCCTAAACCGGGCACAATCCTACAACCTCGCACACATCGACGGCGGTCCACACCTTCCTCCACCCTAAAAGATAATTAGTATCGGTCCTACAAGACACATCGCAAGACGAGTACTCACGCCTCTCAAAGGACAGCACATACCCCTACCATTGCACTCAGAATTGCCACTACAGCGGGGGTGATTCAGTGGAACTGCTCCAGCTCCGGCAGCGACACTGAGATTGACGATAAGAAGCGTAAGAGCGATGAGGATCTTTGATGGATTCATGACAGGGTATTCCTGATACACCTGTTTTGATAAACGAGAGATGTCACTTTCTTGTGCAAAAACAAGCGCAATAAGGAGAACGACAGTATTATTTACCTTGTTTTACTCGAGGTCCAGCCTCGCGAGTCGCAGTCAAGCTGTGCAAAATAGGTTTACGGTGATCGACGAGGGTCATTGACATGTGACCTGGCGGAATTTGCCGCTGCATTTACGGCGGTATCCTACAAGAAATCACCGTGACTGTGCCCTTACCAAACAACTGAGCAAGTCCCGATTTTGCTTTAATGGCTTAGCCTACCACACCGCGATGACCTCCACCGTTCAGTCGACGGTCGTTCCTTGCTCCCCATGACCACCACGTCGCGACAACCTCCACCATTCAACATCAGTAGTGGCTACAAGCAGGAGGATGCAGTCACTGTTATCCCCAAAAATGTGTGTGCATTTTTAAAAACAATGTATTAACAGCATTTCCTTCCAAGATGACAGATCCCTTGAAAGCCAAACGACGACGGCCGAGGGCAAGTACGCAGACAACAACGATGAGATACGGAATGGGCCGTCGGGCCCACTCCTAGGGTATACTCGATAGGCTTTCGAATGAAGCATCCACCTAAACAATAGAGGGTGAGGGAGATGGCCAATGACGGTAGTACATTCAATGTATCGTAGCGTAGCATTTTGAATACATACCATTTAATGCCTGGACTATTGGTGGACTATTGGCTGACTACGAGCTGACCAAAATCACAGGAATCAGAGTATCAGAACAAAAAATGAAGCTGAGGGTTACCTGACTGACAGCCGACTAATCCACCCATTTTCAGTCAGGTAACAGTTGGAAAAACGACAGTGAATTCATGTAATAGTAATGCTGACCATTCTGCGACTGCCGTCGGACTTTCATCTGAGATCCTTTTTTACTGAGTCACACCCTAGATCGAAATGGTACATAAGTCTGGACTCTGCAGATAGAAATCGTGCTCAATTGTGCACGTGTGCACCATCATGCTCTCAGCAGATCTCTTCGACTACATTTTCAGCTTCTTGCAAAGGGATCGAGCTACTCTCAATTCATGTTCTGCTGCACATCCGTTTTTGTCCTCCCTGGCAGAACGCCATCTGTTTGTCCACATAGTCATCTTCATAGGTCACTATGAAGGTGCAATTCCGGAAGGATTCCTCGTGCCCTACTTGTTCACATGCCTGTCCGAGAGGCCCTATCTCGCGAACCACGTTCGCAGCATTACCATCGATGGTCGTGGCCATCCAAAGTACTCTGAATCTTTCGAAAAGTTATCAACCATTTTGTCGTTGATACAGCAAGCAAACCGACTCTCATTTCACAATATCCCGTCCTTCACATTTCCAGAGATTTTTCATTCGGCGTTGCTGAATTGTCTTCGGACACCTCACATGAAGGAGTTCTCCTTGCGACACACGAATGGCTTCCCTATGGCTTTATTGGACGGTTTCAAAAATCTGAAGAGGCTGGAACTCGATAGTTCGCGCTGCAACTTCACGAATTGTGCAAACACGACTCCGACTTCCTTTGAATGTCTTTCCCTTTCTGAAGTGTATAACGTCCATGGGGTTACATCGTGGGCAGAACGGAGAGTGAATGGTTTAATCACTTTGCATGCCAAAGCTGAACGCTTCTACTTCCTGGACCTGTCTCCTATCTTCAATGCTTGTTTGGAATCCCTAAGAAGCCTCTCACTTGGAATTGGTAATATGTGTATGTAGGTTCTTCATCCTGGATCCATATTACATTGCTCACGTTCCATAGTCAGAACGAGATATTACGAGGACGGGACTATCACCAGTCCTTCCGAAGACTTTCCATTCAACTTATCCTCACTCCCATGTCTCGAGGTGGTCACCATTCACGCGACGATAAGCGCCTACCGATCAACGGGAGTCACATCTTCCGTTTCCTCCCTTCCTTCCATTACACAGCTTGTCACCACCGCGGGTCCTTCCCTCAAACGTGTAGTTTTCAACTTGGAGTGTCGTACGAGAACACCTTCAAGTTCGGGTCTACATGACGTGGAATGGAAACCACTAATCATGCTTTGTGATTCCTTTGCACATCTACATGTCGATCTCTGCATTGTCGCGGAATCGAATCCGCTCACCGTCGAGGAAGTCGTTGGCACCCTGTCCGAAAACGAAGATTTGTCAAGATTGGTGGAACGGGGTTCTCTCCGAGCCATTAAACCGGCTGCTCAGTGACTGGAGAAAATTCAGAGCACAATATATGTTGGCAGCAAGGCGTGCCGCGACTGGGTGATATCTGAACCTTCCGGCCCGTAAGCATTCAATTCACTTTTTGAAGCAGATCATCGACCTCTTTCACAGTCCAAACTTCACACCAGCCAAATCATAGTCAAAACTGGACACGGTAGCTTATCGCGGGCTTGTGAGGAAAGGAAGCTCTCATCGGGCGGAGAGCACTTCGTTAGGCTTTGCTACGCAGTGCCATACTAACCTATTCGATCTAGTTATCCGGAAGACACCAACCTGTGATCTCAAAGATCGATACTCGACCTCTCGGCAGACCTACTACCATTAAAAATTTTACACGAAGCCACGACATTTCCCTCCTGTTGAACTAGGAACATAAAAGGCATGCCAAGTTGTAGTAGTATCTGGGGATGCAGACTTTTTAATCCATTCGACTTGCACACCCTCTACGGAAAAAAAAAAAAAAAGGATTCCTCTTTGATAGACCCAAACGCCATCTTTCCGGGAAAGAGAAACTCCCTTGTTTCCAACCGCGACAATGCTTCCTGTTCCCATCCCGCCACAACTCTGAATCCGACTCCAGAGTTTCAATTCTATCTGGAGCCTCGTCACTACTGGCAGGCATCAATCTTCCAACAATTCGATTGACCTCTCTTCCCTCAATCCGCGTACGTTTTGTCAACGACCAAAAAAGTGTCACTCACCTACCAGTGAAGAGGAACCCCTTATTTAATCCCTGGCCTCAGAGAAGCTCCAGACAATGATTTTTTCTTGCAAGAGGTCGCCAAATGTGAGAAGTGGTGCCACCAGCATTATGATGAACATTGCCGTCTCCGCATCCAGTTGACGAATTTTCTTCAGTCCAGAGCTTTTGCCACCGTATTGGAGGTTCTTTACGAATTATATTATTTGGACACTGCAATATGGTGCTCATTCTGTGATACACATGTATTATTATTCTACAACTTGGGTCTAATAATCATTCTACTCCTTCCTCCCCTTCCTCCTCTCACGAAACTCGACAAAAGCATACGCAGCGCCTCCCAAAATCGTCAGCCCCACACCGACAGCATTAGCAGGGGTGATGGTCAGATCAAAGATCAAGACGGCCAACAGGATGGTCAACACCTGCTTTACGTTCGCAGCGACGGTCATGCCCAACGCGCCGACGCGTCTGTTGGCCTGAAAGGACACGACGTTGAGGCAGAAAGCCATGAGACCGTTTAGGAGGAGGTATATGCGGGGGTCTAGGGATTGCCATGGGTGGTGGTGGTGGTGGTGGTGGTGGATGTGGTGGAAGTGGGCTGTGGGGATTGAGTCGGAGGAGGAGAAGGAGGGTTGGAAACCTCCGAGACCGGATAGGTGGATCCATTCGCCGATGCGGGTGAGGTAGCCGCCTGCGCCGGATGTGGCGATTGCGGCGTCTGCTGCGCCTCCGAGGAGGGAGGAGGAGGCGTTGAGGGTTGCGAGGTAGACGTGTACTCTTTCTAGTTCGCCTGTGGAGTGGGCTAGGAGGGTGGTTTGGATGAAGGCGAGAGGGGAGAGGAGATAGAGGAGGTGGAGGGGTGATAGTTTTAGTTTTGGGATTCTGCTTTGGGGGGTTGGAGGAGGGGGTGGTGGTGGTGGTGAAGGGGAGCCGTAGCCGCTTGAGACGGAGGTGGGGGATAATAAGTGGGAGGAGGAGGAGGAAGAGGTGAGGGTGGGTGCGGAAAGCAGTAAAGGGGCGTCGACTGGAGAAGGAGGTAGGGAGGATCTATGTCGGTAATACACGTTGTCTTTTTCCGAGGATGAAGGAGGGAGGGACACGGTTGAATAGCCGACTGGGGAATGCAGTGGCAGGGTCGGGTCTTGGTGCGACTTACGCGGGTTCGAGGAGTAGGAGGGCTTGATGAGGATGAGGTGGGTGATGATAGTCTTGAGGGCGGCGAGGACGGTGCCAAGCAGGGTGAGGAGGAACCCGAGAGTGGTGAAGTAGTAGTCGCCGTATGTGCTGTATAAAGAAGAGTCAGACATGGGATGGATGAGAAGAGGAGGAGGACGGACGCAAAGCCGACACCGGCGACGACGGGAACGAGAGAGAGGGCTTTGCGGGGGGTGCATTTAAAGTTGTTTCGAAGGATGATGGCGGAGAAGATGAGAGTGAAAAAGGGCGTGGCGGCCCTGACTACTTGGTGAAACTGGGCGACGGGGTGAGTGAGCTACGGACGAGGAGGAGAAGAGGGGACTGACAGGAACGGTGACAAGCCTGAGGGAGGCGTTGCTGACGACGATGTTGATGGTGTACAGGATGCTGAACAAGAAGAGCACGAGCGATTCTCTGGAGTTGAGGCGGGGGACACCAGGGCCCGGACACCAGCTCCAAGTCTCGTCGTCGTCGTCGATGTGCTTCTCGCGTCTCGGTCTGGCGCGTTGCTGGAAGCGGAGGAGGGCGTAGGTGCCGATGGAGCCGCAGAGGGCGTGGATGGCGGTGAGGGTGTATGGGAAAGGAAAGTGGATGAGGACAGACTTGTTGTAGAGAGTGAGGGAGAGACTGAGGAAGAAGTAGAGCGCGAGCCAGAGCGACGGAGAGGACGTGTTGAAGGAGAGTGTCATGCGGTGTGTCCAGACTCTGTCCCTTTTTGATCACCCGCAGTCTTGCTTAGTCTCCCCTTCGTATTTTCTTGATCGCCCTGACCATGTCCATGAAACCGCTTTTTCCCGTGGCAAACGGAATCACTTGCGTCGATCCCGCGTCAGCCCAAATACCAGCGCCACTACCCCGTCCTTATTAAATCATAAAAGGCCCTCTCATGGGGCCGCGCACTGACTGTAAGCACATTCACTTTATCTTATAACCCTCGCGCTGCATTTATTTTCGAGGAAAGATTAGATGACCAAGTTCCGACTCATCCAAAGTCAAGGACGCTTCACCTAAAAAATCATTCACGCATTAGGGTGCAACAGTGTCTCCAGCTGGTAGGTCGTGCATTGCCTCTGGGAGCCGATCGCAGGCTTCTGTAGTCCTTCTCTTGCTGATCTAGAAACTTCAACGCTAAACGATCCGCTCACAAGCGGGGGAAGGCTCATGTCAAATGCACTAGATGGTACACCTATGGAACAGGGGGTGTCAAATTCCTACCACGCCACCCTACATTGATACTAATCGACGCTTGCATTATCCAGACGACTAGCGATGATGCTCAATGGCATAGCTCCCATATAGACGGTAAGGCTAAGTACTCACTTTCGGCAGTAAACTCTCGGGGGTGTAGCACCAAGTCTCGGCTCGGTCCATTCTTGATGAGCAGTGGCACTGGCGTTTGGGAAACGGCACCTGTGGAGTGATTCTGTACAAACAACTTACTCTATGCGCCGTTCAAGCCCCGGCTGACCAAATTATAAGACTGAGTTCTCGCACTTTCTGCTGCTGAAATGGGTCGCAAGGCAATACTGGAGAATTTTACTTGCGATACCTGCTCTAGATGCCTAGATCTGTGAACCATTCTTTAACGGACAACACGCCTTACCTGCAATCCTACAATGGAAAATGTGGACCTTTCTTACAACCCAGCCAAGTTCGGTTGACCTGATACTGGGTATGATATGAATGCCAGCGAAACGCATGTACAACGTACCCAGCTCGTTCAATACTTCCATGTGAAAAGGAATTCTGCTCTGGACGTTAGAAAGGCTATGTTCGAATCGGCTAAACTTGGGGCAAACCCAATTGTGGTTCGGCTGTTATCCACTGGCACGGAAGTGACCGTTTCAATATATAGAGGCAATGGAACCAACCTTTCGAATAAAATGTGTGGGGGGTTTGCGAGGCAGAAGAAGGTCAGCACAAAGAAAATGATTTCTTATGGGCGTACCAACAACAAATGCTGGTACAGGAAAGGGCCACTGGGAATCGAGAACGAAAAATACGTTGTGGTGGAGAACGGTTTGCAACCGGGCAAACTCTACGCCTCAAAAGCCTGTTTAGTCTTCCAGCGACCCTATCGAGACCTCCTCAAATCCAACGACCTTGGGGAGACATAGCAGTTGCACACGCATCAATAACGACACTCTTCTGCATTATTCAATCGTTTACAAAGGAGGGTAATGATACCGACACTAATAGGACAATTAGAGACATTTTAACGGAACAGATATAAGAAGCTCACAAAATAATAAAGTACGAAACTACCCCGGTGGGACTCATCGAGCTTTTTGTTGTTCGATATAACGCGAATTCACCACAAGCATGTGATATGCGACGACGGTAACCATTGCAAGGACTCCCAGCGTGTTCGCCATTGAGTAGAGTGTTTGGTGCGAAATCATAACGGAACTGCCAAAAAAGAAGTTATACATATTCAATTATATTTGGAGAGTTGCGAAGTAATACCTATACCCACGACTGAAATGTGTCTAGTTCGAATTTGACTGTCGGTTGTCGTTGGATGGAATCAGTGTTTGTTATTGTTTGAAGCGGACGGAGAACAACGGCTTTACCGACTGTAACACTTTCCCTCTCAAACCTCTGTCGACAATATGAGGCCCACCATCAGGAGACAAAGCGATATGCCCGGTCGTATGTACGATTTTTTTTGTCCTTATAATTTCTTTATTTACCTTCCCAATCTTCGACCAGCAAAGACCTATGTAAGCAATTCCAGTCAACTCATTCCCGTCGCGAATTTAGTGTTTTGTTCCCCACCAGAATCTTTGGTGGGGGGATAAAGGTGGTACAAGGCAGAGAGGTATCATTCAATACAGTGAGTACCAATGTTTTCGTATGCGCCCTTCAAAACCAAACCCTTTTTTTTTTTCAATTTCCAAGCCATCTCCCCATTTCAGACCAGAGCAGGTCCCCATTGGTTAAAGTCCTATCTCTTCAACGGATACCGTCGTCTTTCTGGTGAACTTTTCTTCTTCGGGATCCCTATGGCCATTGGTAAGCTCATGGTTGTATCTCGTCTTCAACGACCCAGTTGTTGACTGTTTTTGGGGCATAGGATATGGAGTGTATGCTTGGGCAAAGAATTATGACGAATGGCAGAACAGCAAAGCGGGGCATATAGCTGCTGGTGCTCACCACAATTAAGTCACCCTTTCGACAATAGATATCTCTCTCTTCGTTGGTAATGGAGAAATAATGCAGAACACTTTCTCTCTCTCTCTCTCTCTCATTTACATTTTTCTCAATCGCGAAACAGCCCACTGCACTTCTTTTTTCGAATCGACGTTCATTGCTCTCGACTAGAGCATTTGTCGAGCGTTTTGTTTCTGGCGAACATGAATTTGACGGGGGACTGCTCTGCTGAATTTCCAAGCGCACTGTCCTGGCGTTTGACCGTCAACGGAGGTTGCGACTCTAATCTTTCAGGTTTTATATCCCTGGTTCTCGTCAGGATTGGACCTGAAAGATGGTGTCTTTGACCATCCAAGCTGCATGCATTCGGTCTGTTCGAGGTGCCTCCTTCGTTCTGCGGAGGTTACAATTGTCCCTCGCGCTGTATTTTCACCCACTACTAGACTTGTGGACTTCTCACCCGATGCCAGCAGCCAGCAATACCCCAGTCACTTTACCTAACTATGGCATTCTTAGAGCCAACATTTGCAGTATACTCACGAATCTGACATATGCTTAGCCGTAGGGCTTTATTTCCTTCTATATCAAACTATTTATTGATCATTCACCGCAGGTTTTCTTGTGGGATATCTTACTGCAAGATTATAAAACTGGCGACAATTTTTCGTTTGTAATTTACTGTATCGCAAAAGTTTTATCTCTCTCTTGTGGGTGGGAGGATGACAAGTTCGTCCAAAGTTCGTCGAGACGTGTATGCTAAAGTCTTTCATTAGCCGCCCCAGTGGATCACTGCAATTTGCTTCCGCCATATTGCTTTTACGGTCTCAACAACAAATATGTCGTCGTTTTCTTCTCCATGGCATGGGTCTTTGTGCACGGTAGTCACATCTTGGTGCCAGCAGATACAATTGGAGTAAACATCGGTGCGGCGAAGTGCCCCTGAGAAAGAACCTAGATCATCTGTTAACATCGTCTTCCGTCTTCATTCACGACGGTCTCATCTTCATGGCCACGTCATGGACACTTATGATGTTCATTTTCTGATGTCAATGTGGAGAACTGCATGGTCTTTGGCAAGAATCTGCTCGCTTTTTCATAGTCCCTTTTACGGGATGGGCAGGCCTAGTTTGTGTCGCCTCTTTGTTTCCTTGACCTTTACACTCAAGAAACATTTTTATTATTTAGGGCAACCCTTATCTTGAATTTTTGGTTTGTTGTGTTGTGCTACGTATGAACCAGTCACTCAATGTGCTATCCCCTTTCCCTTCTTGGTCATGTTAAACAACATGTCCTCGCATGTGTACCGCAACCTGCTCTTAGGGTTCTATCGGTCGGATTTATCAATCAGAATCGACGACGCTCTACAACGGGTTAACCAATCCCATCGCCAACCATGAAGTCGGCGTCGACTCGGACTCGGAGGAGATATTAGATAAGGGACTCTCAAGGAACTCAAGGAGAGAAGACGGATTCAAGGTAAAACTGGTGGAATAATTCAGAGTGACATTAATTTTTGGAGAGTTACCAGTATCAACTGCGGCGGCATTCGGTTGTAAATGCCGCAAAGAAGAAAATTATGATATTCATATAAAGGGACGGCAAAGCCTTGCTGCGGTTACATACTATTTCTGTCCAGAACTTGCTCTATCACATATGGCATCACACGCGACTCGCCGCTTGCCGGAAGCTTTCTCGCCGGGACAACGACCGTCGCATTATGTCTGCGCACCAAGGTCGGCAACTTATGCACAATATGTGTCCAAATATCTACTGCAACATTGTGGAAAGAATCCAACTATTGACTGCGTGCCTCCTTGTACAGGCTAGGAATATGATTGTGTTGCCCACACTTAGTCCACCCGTACTAAGATTAGCCTCCGACTATTCAAAGCCATGATGCTCACTGGTCCCGATGTTGGAGAATAGATATAAGAGACTTTCGACGCATCATCCATGGTTCCCTCCAAGTTGATGATTATCGATGGACATGCTTTCCGCCCCTCCGATTAGTGTCCTATGGCATATCAAATTCACACATTACACACATCGCAAGTCAAATAATCCTTCAAAAATCAACCCTGTCACTGTCTTCTGATTTCTTCAGTGTGCTCGGGTTGCATCATAGTCTTTGACCATCGTACGCCCCATCCTAGTTCTGCCCGTTGTCAACGCTGCTAATTTGAGTGATAAAGTGTTCACTCTGGATGCTGAGGTGCGCCATTCAGTAATAAATCAATATTCATTGCTTACTGTGTTCACTACAGATCAATCTGATATGGGTGAATAATTCCCATCCTTACACCCCGTTCGCGGCTCAATCAAGCTTAGCCTAGCTCGTGGACACTCGGAAAGCTTTTGTTCTTCCTGGTGAGAGGGTTTTAAGAACCGTTCCACCCAAAGATTTTCACCTTCGTCCGACAGAATCGTTACTATTCTTTGGCTGCAGTTGTGTAAGACCTCGTTTCATCTAATCCTCATGGCTATGAATTGCTTGATTCTTCGTTTCTAGGGCTAACACATACGGTAATCATCTAAAACTGAATTGAGTGAAAACTATTGATTTAAATCCAATTGGCTAGTCTTGTTTGCGCCAATAAAAACCAATTCTGTACGTTTTCTTAGCGAACTCGGACTGACATACGTTGACACCTCCTCGTCCGTCAGTTGTGAATTTCGTTTATTGTATTTGCAGATCTGACCTTTGACCGAGAGTTATTCTTGTTGTAGCTGTCAGTGTGGTTTTTCTCTGCAGTATTTGCCACTTACTCGACAAAACAAGGTTTAAACTATTATAAATGGCAGGGATGGACTGGTCTAGTTAGTTGCATGCTCGCAGAAGGTATGCTCAGGGATCTACGGTAATTGCTGTCTAATCGTTATTCAAGCTATAATCCAAACGCGTCTTTACGCTTTGTACTCTCTGGACAAGAAAATGCTCGCGTTCATGTTGACCTGTTTTACGATATCAGCAACTGCGTCGGCGTACACCATGGGCTCCGTATTATCCAAATTGACAGGTACGCCACTTCACAAACCACTTCATTCGCAAAATGAAATCGCTTCTCATAGTGATGCCAATAACGCTGCCAACTGGTGGAATGTTCTGCTTGGCATTGGACATCCCGTCAAATTTCTACATGTTCTGGATACCATTTCTTGCGTTTGAGTGCTTACTCTGCGGTCTTGCTGTATTCAAAGGCTTGCAAACTCTGAAAAGCCGGAGATCAGTATTCCACCGTGGTCATTTACTGGTAGACATCCTTATCCGGGATTCCATACTATATTTTTTCGCGTGAGTTCGATAAGCATTTTTTTCTTGGTCTCGTTGGTTGCTCAACTACCAGACAGAATCTGCGTAACATATTTGACATCCCTATTGATCTGGATCTTTGCTCCGGTGGGTTCACGGTGGTAGAGCGACGGCACTATCTAATACTGGATTGGACAGACGTCCCTCATGGAAGTCCCTATCGGCTTTAACCTTACGATGTCATGCGTTCTCGCTAATCGTGTCCTATTGAATGTCAAAGAAGCGAGTAGAGTAGTCAGCACACTGAGCCTCTCCATGAAACCGCTCACTGACAATGGCTTGGGCGATTTGAGCTTCGGCAGTCCAGGCACACTCTCCCAATTCGAAATGGGACAATTGCGGTCAATACAATTTAAAGCGAAACATCAATCGGACTCGGAAGACATTTTAACATCTGACGAAGAATATGATTTGGAGAATGTTCCATGGGTGGTTCGGTAAAATACGGCTAATTTTCTTTCGTCCATTTTTGCGTGTTTTTATAATTACTAGTACATAATCTCGATAACGAATCGGCCCAATTGCCTTCATAGCAACCGGGTGAAGAAAAATTTGCAGTTGTTTTGCAGTTGGTAAGTTCCGGAGACGCGAACTCGAGTCATCCCATCATCATAATTTGACGTGGAGAAATTGTGCAGTTTAATGACGTGGTGACTACGTTGCACTACACCGCATCCGAAGTGTTCACTGCGGAACAATTGGCATTAAATACGAGTCCTAAAACCGTACATCGCTGTAGTGGATGATGACACAACGAATTCGCATTGCTCGACCTCCTGTAATTGTTAGGCGGGTTCAACAAGCCGGCGCCGAGAAAACTGTCCCTCGCGATGTCCTCCAGGAGTTGTCTAATCGGTGAGGCACTTTATTACTTTTTTGCTCATTAAGATCGAATGTCATTATACAGCATCGAAGGAGATCGTCGTAGAATGTTGGACACCCTTGAACCTGTATCCAGATTAGATTATCAAGCTGTTGCAAGTGTTCTTCATACTTGACTATTTTTTTCTTACAGTAAACTCGATTTCTAGATGTTCACCGCCTTCGCTACTTACATCGTCTTGCCAACTGCCAAAATATACATGTGCGTCCTTCGATGATGGAAACAAGTCATCGTCCAACAACTAGTACTTCAGTGATGTAGCCATCTTCCTGAAGTCGTGGTGTAACGGCTTCAAGTTTCCTTTCCTATCAATGGCGCTGATGGAGGCAGTCCTTTGTGCGTGGATCCCTTCTCAGCCATCTCATTTTATGCAGACTTCTTGTCAGTCGTCACTGCTTTCCTTTATATCAAGACCTGGTTTGTACTTGGCGCAACCTGCATCGTAGCACTCAAACTGGGATCCCTGGCACATTGGCTGATGACACGAAGCCAGTCAAAATGGTGTCTTGGCGTAATGGGGTTGCTTGCAAATATAGAAAACCTTTTGGAAACGAAGAGCGATTCGTGGCGGCTGTACTTGCTGAATCTTTTGGACAGGTTCTTGCCTCCAGAGGTCGAAGCAGTGCAGAAGGTGGGGATTGATAATGCGAAGGATGAAACAGCGATTCCCGACGCTCCATGTGTTCCGAGTCCAGACAAGACTGTGCCCGTCACCCATCGATTTCATGTAACCCGGGGTTTTAACAGACTACCAAATTTAGAGAGGAAGTGTGGGCTGCTGGATCAGGAAGGGTGGCTCTTTGTAACTCATTCTACGAACGATTTTGAAGGAAGGTCAATAAACTCTTCTGTTTCTTGATCTTCTACTGGTGCTGGTCTACGTAAGAATGCTTTCTGCCTTTGGATCCAGGTGATTTCTTCAGTGAACGACTGATGACCATACAGCCAAAGAATAATGAAGAAACGTCAAGAGTGTATTGATCAATGATATAACATTTCAAATACCATAATCGGCTCATAGAGCTTTTCCCCCAAATATCTTTTCAGAATTCATCGACTGTGAACAATTCGTCGTTGGTTGGGGGCCAAACGAGTTATTAGCAACGTTTTTTCAGTCACAGATCCCATCTCCATTTGTTAGCCTTTGTCTATATAAGGACATACATGTCTTAATTTCGAAACAGAACAAGGAACATTGTTATGACGGACTCAGAGACCCCTCGAACTGGCGACGCTACCCTGGACTGCCCCACTTCCGCGCAGGTCCTCTCGCAATCCTCTATCTTCCATACAGCATCCTCTATCATCCGAACTCCTACCTCTTTGGTTCATACGCCAAAGGCACCGCACGCGATATTGACATCGTGGTCTTCACCCATAAGATTGACTTCAGACAACTTGGCGGAGCTCACATGGATCTGGAAGAGGCATACGGCAAAAAGGTAGATCTCCTGGTGTCCCCGCCCGAAGACTTCGTAGAGAAGATTCAGAAATACTGGATACCGATTACTTTATCAGAGGCGGTGGGTTTATCGCATATAACAGGACTTTCACAACCGTGACCCATCGATTTCATGCAGCCCGGGTTGAAGGAGGGTCAACAGATGATCGATGATCTTCTACTAAAACGGATCTAAGTAATAATCCTTTTCTGCCGCTGCAGTGAATATATTTAAAATGACTTTTGTGAATAAATGCCTTGCCGTTCCACACAATCAATCATCATCGTCGTCGTCGTCGTCATCATCGACCTAGGTGGGTCCTTCAGTGAACACCCAAGCGAACGACAGTCAAAAGGCTCACCACCATTTTCCGTCTTGCCTGACTAGCAGCTGCACGCGAAGATCTCCCAGCAGGGGCAAATGTTAGTTGCGTTTGAGTCTCAGTCTGTGGGGTAGCCTTGGCTCTGGTCCTTGATGTACCTGCTGGTTTCTTAGCAGCTGGGGCTTTCTTTGTTGTTGTAGGTTGACTTGATGGTAAAAATCAGTGTGTTGCCGATACAGCTAATCAGAAAGGAGCAAACCTCAGAACAGCAGCCCTATTAGTCTTCTTCCCAACAGCCTTTTTCGGCTTGGCGACCTCTGAGTCATCCTCTTCCGAGTCCAAAGCGATAATCTCATCATCATCTTCATCACTATCCACCACCTTCTTCTTCCCTTTGCCTTTAGCAGTTGTGCCGGCGGCTTTCTTTGTCCTAGTCGCTGTTCAGGCCGTTAGATAATGCTAAATTTAGTGTATAAGAGACATACTTTTTGGTGCCGCCACCTTCCTTGTCGTTGTCTTCTTCGCAGCAGCAGCACCTCGGCCTTTCTTAGCCTTCGCTCCGAAATCGTCATCATCGTCATCGAGATCATCATCCAAGTCGTGTCCCCCTGCGCTACCAACGTCCACGTCCATCGTCATTGAATCTCCACTTTCCTCAGCATCATCTTCGCCTACGGTCTTTGATTTTCCTTTGCCCTTTGATTTCGGCTTCGACTTAGAGGACTCGACGTATTCTTTGTCTTGTTTCTCTTTAGCTTTTATAAGCTGTTAATTGAAACGGGGGTAAAGATACTTCACTAGACACCGAAGAATCAGCTCACCAGTTCTTCAAGTTCGTCCTCCGGGACCTCGACATCATCCGTGGGCTGGACATTTTTCATCAAGTCCTTGAGTGCTCTACCCACATGACTTGTAAAATCATTAACACGCCGTAAACGAGAACTTCGGTAGATAACTTACGTCTGAATCGCATGCACATCATCCTTCTCAACAAAAACCCTGATGGCGTCACTCATCCCTACCTCGCCAATAACCTGCAATTCTTGCGCCGCAAGGTACTCTCTCACCAGTGTTCCCACCCTCACCTTCGCCAGCTTCTCACTGATACTCAAATTAGGATCATCGATGCTCAGCTCGGGTTCATCCACATTTACTCGAGTCGTTCCAGAAGTTTTGGGTCCCTTCTTGGCGCGATGAAATGTTAGGACGTCCCTCGGATTAGCTATTCGGCCAGTAAATTCTTGCCCAAACCGAATGGGATTGGATGTTTGGGTTACTCCAGTCGTGTCAACCTACGAAGCCAGATTTGGTTGGTGCATCTTACCATAAACTAAGATTTACCTTGAGGCGGATGAGCGGAAGCATTTTTGGGATTTCGGGTTCACCTTCCTCGATTGCTCGCGCATTGCGCTCATCCCAAAGCTGATTAGCTTGAAATATCAGGGTGTTAACCTAGACGGGGAATTCAATAAAGGAATGAAAATGATTATCGACAGACTTCGTAAGGTTGAAGGAAAAACTAACTTTTCCCTTCAGATATTTTGTGATTTCCATCTGATCATTCAAGTCCAAACCTGTTTCTTCCGCCACCTCAGATAAGACGACTTCTTCGATCACAAATGGCCGGACAGTCCGCAAAGGTATTGGGATCATCCGGAAGTCTTTATTCTGGATCTCTAGCAGTGCGACGTGTCTACACATGCGTATCAGTTGGCGAGCAGGGCAGTAAAAGATAACTGCATTACGTACTTCTCAACAGCCTCACCATCTGCCAGACTTGTAGCGACCGACGAACCGGGCTGAGAAATGTAATAATTCTTGCCGGCAACTGGTTCTGGCATGATTCGACAGTCATGTTCATGACCCCAAACGACAAGATCGATGCTGTCATCAAACATTCCTTCAGGGACGTATTCTTGAGGGCCGTGCTTGACTCTTAAGTTGAATTCAAAATTATAAGTGAGGCCCAAAGGGAGACAGGATAGTACTCACCGGTTTTGATGCAAGACTAACAAATTGAACCAACTCTCTTTATCCCTCGGCATAAACATTTTCACGCGATTGCTCCTCAGTTCAAAGTGCATCCTCTGATCTTTCACATTTCCAACGCCATATAATCCTAGTTTTGTTTTTCCCTTTTGCAGCAACACTGGTCGGATGGCAATACCAGATGACAGAGAATCGGGCTGAGCAGTGGATGTCGACAGAGGAAGATCAAATTTTCCCATGTAATTTACGAGTCCCGAGACAGAGAGAATATCAAGGGCGCAGAGGGCTCCGTCCTGGACCACAAAGTAAGATTGGAAGTAAAGGGAAGAACGCGAAAACTTACTACTCCTGCACCTTGTGGGTCGTCGTGGTTCCCGTGAATAGAAAAGACAGGTATGGAGACATTTAAATTCGGGTCTTCATAGTTCACGGCTGGAAACCTGTTGTTCCCATATGTCAAATTTCGTTTTCAACAGCAAAGAATGGATAGGTACGAAAACCCAGAGGCATTTCCCTCCAAAGGATCGCTCAGAAGCTCAATCTGAACAGATTTGTCACCCAATGTATATTCCCTTAACAACGCAGTGACTTGATATAAACACTCTCTCGAGGGTTTATTCTCGTGGAAAAGATCACCACCAAGAAGTATGAAGTCTACCTGCGTTGATCTTATGAGTGGTCAACAGAAGAAAAGGGTGATATAAAATACATCATGTTTAACAGCTAATTGCAAGACCTCTTTGAAGGTGTCGATTGAGTCTTGTCCGCGTATGGGGTCTCTTTCCATGTATCCTATATGGTTGTCAGTCGCGAGCATGACTCGGATTGTGTCATGAGGTACTACGCATCGAGAAAGTATTGTTACGCTTTGACCTTGATAAAAAGAAAATGGCGTACATCCATCCTGTACGCCTTGGGTAGGCGGTGGAGGGCCGTCGTCCGACATGGTCAGTGACCTGTATGAAACAGCGGTGAGCTACATTGAAATGCGACAAATGTTTGTGTCTATTTGTTCTGGCACTTAATCCGAAAATTGCTTGTATCGCTCGCAACTATGTCGTCGTCCAGGTTTCTCGTCGTAAGTAAAACAAAAATGCAATAAGTGATTCCACTGATGTTCTGCTAGACGGGCGTTGTGCTCTTCTATCTCTTGGTGGCGTTGTCTATGGTGGTAGCCAATAAATTGGTCCTGAACGCAACGCCTACCACCCCTCTGTTCTTCCTTTGGACGCAGCTCTTCCTCGCAACCGTCTTCTTCATTATTGCTGCCATCCTCCGCATTCTTCCAAATTCTGCCAACCTCTCCAAGACATCCATAGCCACTTCAAAAGGCCTCCTCCCGCTAATATCACTCAATACCCTCTCCCTGGTCTCGTCCACAGTAACCTTGCAATATGTAGACGCGTCATTTTATCAAGTCGCGAGGGGTTTACTTCTCCCTTTCACGGTGCTCACCTCACTAGTCATTCTAAATTCGAAACCATCCTTGTCAATTCTATTTTCATGCTTCGTAGTTACGATGGGATTTTTCATTGGCGTTTTGCTAGACGGGACCCCAATCTCGATCAAAGGCGTTTGGTGGGGTGTACTCAGCTCGTTGCTCTCTTCTGTCCATTCCGTTGTGATCAAACGCTCCCTTGTCGTCCCTGGTGTGGATGGAAGTGCCATCCTGTTGGCATGGTATTCGAATTTGGGAAGTGCTGTCATGCTCCTTCCTATCATCTTTCTCGTCGGCGAGGTTCCAGGAGTTTTGCATCTCCTTTTCGGAGAACAACAGGGTTCCAGTTCGGCTTTGGTGACATTTATGTGGGGTTCCTTGATCACTGTGCGTTGTCCATTCCGACCTCGCTCATCCTGTTTTCATATATGAACTTGTGAAAAGGGCACCCTCGGCTTCTTGATGTGCATCTCTTCCCTTCTCTCTATCAAAATCACTTCTCCTATCACGCACATGGTATCATCGGCCGTACGAGGTGTAGCAGCATCCTTACTCGGTGTCTGGGTCTTCGGAGATATTTTCACAAGGTGCTGCTATTCTTTCACATCCCCATTTCATTACTTTTCCTCACCAATCTGCAACATGCAGCGGTCGCGCAACGTCTGTCGCAACAATCCTCCTCGGCTCTATCTTGTACACCTGGTTCAAACACAAAGAACAAGAAAAAGTCGATGTCAGGAAACAGGATTCTTCTCCACCATCGGAATCGAATGGTCATGAATATCAAAAAGTCCACCAGAACGAGCATGGGGAAGATATCGAGATGGGAGCCAGGGAGAAAAGTTGATGATATGATACATGCTATTAATATATCTGTATGTCTCCTTTTACCCTGACCAAGCCCTTCCTATCAACAAATTCCCCTTCACCTATAGTTATATTTATAATATTAGATGTATTCGAGAACACATAACACAGAGGAATCAAATACGCCGTCGACCTGGCTTTGGCTCCTCCGCGAAAGCCATCGTGGCTATTTATCGTTCTAAGCCTTAATAAATCCCCCAACCAAGCATCTGAAAGATATGGTTTCGTTAACGTAGGGTCTCGACGTATCCCCCGCCCTCAAGATTTATTTTTTGTCCCCTTGCTCCAACACGTCGAAGTCCCGGAATTAGTAGCTTGGTCACATACGTGTTTGACTCGGACTTCATAACTACATGGCGTAGGCTTGCGGGCCACACCGTATCACTTCAATCACTGGAACTTGAAATACAGGGTGACTGGCGATTTATTCTTCCAAAAAATTGGTGAGATACGTTACAAAGCTTGTTCATGGGTCAAACTTCCTACGTAAGAAACCCCGATCATTTCTCAAGCCTGACGTTGCCGGTCCTAGAATGGTCATAGTTCTGCAAGAACCAACCAATAGTGTATTCGAGGGCTTCATTGAAAGGGGTGAATTTAAAGGCTTCTTCTCCGCTTTTTTCACGAGATAATAAAGAAAGCAACTTTTTGTTTGATGCAGGCTTGCGGAATTGGCCATCCGAACGGCTGGTATCGAACTATGTCGGGTAGGTGGATATAACGCATACAAGAGAATGAAAAGGCGTACCGTATACTCTCCCTTGAAGCCGACGGACTTTACGATGGTATCGGCGAGGTCTTTGATGCTGACTTCTTCATCCTCGGAAACTAATATAGTTTGGTTAATTGTCAGTATATGGGGAATACGTAAAAGGCACCAACCCGAGAGTATAACCGGCTCGACATCATCATACTCCCGCATCACCCAGATGAAGAGCTTCGCCAGGTCGAATGAGTATATAAATTGGCGGAGTGGTTTGCCAGTTCCAGAGACAACGAAAGGAGTGCCATTTTCTGGGGGAAAAAGAGATGGAAGCGGAGTGATAAGGCACATCTGAAAGCTTACTTTTCGCGAGATAGCACTTATGAATGAGTCCTGGAACGACATGTGAACTCTCTAAATCACTATGGAAAGTAGTTGTGGCCGTCAATACCCCATGTTTGATGACCAAATGGGACTTACAAATTGTCATGTGGACCAAATACATTAGTGGGTATGACAGAGGTGAAGTTACACCCGTACTGAGCCTTATAGGCACTGGGATACATCAGCTCACATCCTAACCAAAGTAGAAATCGGTCTTACTGATTTTGGATATCCACCATCCTCTTTGCATGGGCATAACCAAAGTTGCTTTCATGGGGCGGTCCATCGTGAACCTTGGTCTCGTCGAGCGGGATAGTAACCTTGTCGGGGAAAACGCACGTCGAAAGGCAAGAAACCAATTTTGTAACTTTCGTTTCATAAGAAGTATGTAAAACGTTGTCGTTGATGAGTGCGTTGTCGCGGAGGAAGGAGAGCTAAATAAAATACGCTCGAGAAGATAACGAGGAGCAAGAAACGGTACGGCTTGCCTTGTATTTCATATTCTGGAAAAGGCCGCCAACTATAAGCTCAAGGTCATGACATAACACTAACGTGATGCACAATTATGCGTACCCAATGCAGCGAGATGAATGACATGGGTGGGTTTATATTTTTCGAAAAGTCTAGCTGTGTCTGCTGCGTCTCTTCATCGATCCAATCAATCAACATCCAACACCAAGTGATTCAAACTTACCTAAGGTCTCCATCCTTAGAGCCAACAAAAACCCAGGTTTCCCCTTCTTGCTTTCCGAAACGTGAGCCTGGTAGTTCCGTGGAGATGATGTGCTCGATTGCTTTTCCGACAAGGCCAGAGCCTCCAGTGACTAGGATGGTTTTTCTCGGGGATGAAGACATGGACAAAATGGTGCACCGTGTACGAACGATAATAAGGAAGCAAAATACGTACGGCCAATTTACAACCGAGTTTGGAACCCCGCTTCCAATAATGTGCACAGGGGCGGTTGTTACAAATTTATGAGGTGTTTTACATATTTGCCGCGTCTCGTTACGTATTCTGAGTCTGATGGGATTCGGATTCTGAGTTTGAAATAAGAATGATGCCCGGCACTGCCCGACCTTCCAAATTCGAGTAGCCTCCGCTACGAAGCAACAACTCGGACTCGGAATCACGAATTCCGGTACGCATTTGGTATTCGCGCCTTTGTGTGCGTTTTCTTGCCGTTTTCTATGTTCCCGTCCATAGTCCTTAGTTTTCCTTCCAATAATTGCAATATCAACGTGATGATGTGAGTTTTCTCTCTCTCAGTAATGACTTTCCAAATAGGCAAGGAAGCAGGTCAGCGTGCTTACCTTCTTTCCCAGTGGCAGCAACTCCTGTCCCCCTACATTCATCCGCCAACATGTTGATTGCATCCGAGGCTCGTTCCATCAATGCCAACCATCAGCTTGAGGTAATCGGTCAGAAGCGCAAACGCGGACGTCTTCCAAGCCAAAGGAGGTTGTTTATGGCAAAGTCGCCCTCGAGACCAAAAGGCTCTGGTCCAAAGCAGCGCATCTTGCAAGATTCCAACCGAAACCCCGAGGAGCCCTGCTACGAAAGGAGTAAAAATTGATTTCAATGTTGTAAGTACTTCCGGTGACATACTGTCCAACAGACTGACTGTTCCCGTTAACGTCACCAAGTGCACGATCGATAACCATTATTCCAGTGGAGCAGCCGCAGCGAGGG
>Ga0307517_10001392_pt1 | contig 40625 bp, 38 predicted proteins | sample 23_EM_MG_FD_194515 | JGI IMG/M metagenome (GOLD analysis project Ga0307517, IMG submission 194515) | Populus trichocarpa ectomycorrhiza microbial communities from riparian zone in the Pacific Northwest, United States - 23_EM | ecosystem: Host-associated > Plants > Roots > Unclassified | place...
CGGCACTGCTCACGGCCGCGGTAGCGGTGAGCGCGCGAGCCTGCCCATACCGGTCGACCAGGCGCCCGGCCGCAGGCCCGCCGGCCGCGCTGGCAACCAGGTACAGCGCGGCCAGTGCACTGCCCGAGCCGAAGTCGGCGCCGCGCGCAGCGAGCAGGAGAATGCCCAGCGGAGCCATCCCGACAGGCAGGCGAGCGATGAGGGTCCCGGCCAGCAGACGCACCGCGTAGGGAACCCGCAGGACGTCGCGGTACCTGACAGCGAGCACCGCCCCTGCCGTAGGCGGCGTCGTGGTCTCAAGGAGGGTCACAGCAGTTCCGCCTCCCGGCCACGGTCCTGGCCGTCCGCAGCACCGCAGGACACACGCGGGCGCTCTCGATATGGCACTGGATCGGCGCCGGCGGCTGCCGATCGCCCCACGGCACCGTGGACGTGACGGCGCAGCGCACGGGCCGTGACGAGGGTGACGGCGCCCTGCGCGAGCGCAGCGCTGACCAGCAGCACCGGCAACCGGCCGGTAGGCACGAGCGCCAGCAGCACTCCGCCCAACGGCATCGGGGAGAGCAGCACCAGCACTGTCACCGCGACCGCCGAGCCGAACACGGCGTCGGGCAGCAACTGCGCGCGGGCGGTCCGCAGAGCGACCAGGGCGGCGCCTTCGGCGGCGGCGAGCAACGCCAGCGCCGCCGTGTAGGCCGCGTAGCACGGGGCCAGCCCGGCGGCCGCAGCCGCCATCGCCCCGGCGGCACACGCCCCGACGGTCATCCTGGCCGGACCCACACGGGGCAGCATCCGGGCGCTCACGGCGGCCGCGAGCAGACAGGCCCCGGCGCTCAGACTCCACACAGCCCCGGTGGCGGCAGGGGAACGGCCCCAGGCGGCGACGAGCACGGGGGTGGCCGCTTGCAGGACCGCCGACAACAGGTTCATCGCGGCCAGCGCGGCGATCATCCAGCACAGCATCGGCAGCGCCCGCAGGGCCGCCGCCCCGCGCTGCAGTCCGTGCACCATACCGGCTCGACCCGCCGAGCTGATCCCGCGCTCCGCACAGGGCGGGAGCCTGACAGCGGCCGCCACGATGACGGCGGCCAGCGACAGGCCGCCGACCGCGCCCAGACCGACATACGGTCCGGTCAGCAGCAGCACACCACCCAGAAGCGGCCCCAGAAGAACCGCGCCCTGGTCGATCGCGGTCTGCACCGCCTGAACCTGAGCGGCGTCAGCCCCGCGGCCGGCGGCCGCGCCGAGCGACTCCGCTGCCACATAGCCCAGTTCCGCGAGGGCTCCGCAGAACACACCGATCGAGATCACCGCGACGGCACCGGCCCCGCCCGCCAGCGCGGCCAGACCCACCATCACCACGAGCGCCCGCCCGAGGGCGACCACGACCATCACGGCCCTCGGATCCGCCCGGTCCACCAGCGGACCGCCCACTGCAACGGCAGCCAGCCGGGGCATCCACTCGATCGCGAACGCCACTCCCGCCCAGCCGACCGAAGCGGTGAGCTGGTAGACCAAAACCGGCACCGCGTACTGCGCCACCGCGGCGGCCAGCCCGTCACAGGCTCTCAGCAGGTGCACCGGAAGGACCGGCACAGACTCCGCTGCGCGTGTGGGGGCGGGAGGGGCGGGGATGTCCAGGACAGTTGGCATGGTTCCTCGTCAGATCGGGCCGGGCGCGTCGTGGGAACGGGCTCGTCTGCGCCCATGTGTCACGACGGCGCAGGGCACCGTAGGAAGGGAAGACGACACCGCTGCTCGGCGCCGAGGACAGTCGCCTGGGAGGAGCGGCGGTCGGGTGCTCGGGCGGTTCCACCGCCAGGCAGCCGGCGCCGGCGCTAGGACATGCATGGTCAGGCCGCCTGCCGGTAGGCGGGGACCAGGCGGTCACGCAGATACGTGAACACCCCGATCACCGCGTCGAGGACGTCCGGCGTATGCGCATCCGTGCACGAGAGCTGCAGCTGATGACCGTCACACGCTGACGGCGGTGCGGCGGCGGTGTAGACGCCGTGCTCGACGAGCATGTTGTGGGCCGCGAGCATCGCCGCCTGATCGGGGAAGTCCACCGGGATCACGGGGCTTGTACTTCCGGATACCTGGTAGCCCAGGGCATTCAGGGCGGTGCGCAGGTACTCGGCCGCGATGAGCGCGTCAGCGTCCCTGTCGGCGAGACGCCGGATCTCCACGAGCGCGGCGTGTGCGGCAGCGGTGTCGGCGGGACTCAGCCCGGTCGCGAAGATCTGAGGCCTCGCGTGGTGCCGCAGGTAGTCGACGGTGCGGGCATCGGAGAGGACAGCACCGCCCTGGGATGCCATGGACGTGCCGAAGGACAATGTCATCAGCGGTACGCGCCCGTCGAGGCCGAAGTCGGCAATGAGCCCACGGCCGCGGCCGAAAACGCCGACACCGTGCGCGTCGTCGACCAGAAAGGTGGCACCGTAGCGTTCGCAGACCTCTACCAACCCCGGCAGTCGGGCAAGGCCGCCGCCTTCCCACGGGAACAGACTGTTGGTGGCGACGAGCGCGGAGAGCGGCCCCGCGGCCTCCAACTGTCTGGCCAGGTCGTCGGGCTGATTGTGTGAGAACCACCGCACGGTCGCGCCGGACGCCTGCGCCAGCCGTGCACCGTCGACGAGCGAGGCGTGTGCCTTCTCGTCCAGGCACACCAGATCGCCCTCGCCCGCCAGGCAGGAGACCGTGCCCAGGTTGGCCATGTAGCCGGCCGCGAAGACCAAGGCCGCCTCGTAGCCGAGAAACTGGGCGAGATCGGCCTCAAGATCCCGGTGCAACTGGAGGTTGCCGCTCGACAACCGCGAGCCGCCAGCGGACGTGCCGTACGCCCAAACAGCGTCCTGAGCAGCGGCAACCACTTGAGGATGCGTACGCAGGGCCCGGTAGTCGGAACTGCCGAGCATGCACACCGCCGCGCCGTCGAGTGTGGCCTGACCGCCCCGTGCAGACCCGTGGAAGGCCGGATCGAACGGATAGAGCCCGGACGCGCGCGTCTCCTCCGCCCAGGCGTAAGCGCGGCACTTCTCCAGCAGATCCATCAGGCAGGCTCCGATCACTCGCAAAGGTCGGCCGACCGAGCGGCACCACCGTTGCGTGACCTTCACCCTGGAGAACCCGGTAGCCCGGTAACTCCCACAGGCTGGCTCGACTATCTGCCGTCACGGTCCGCCAGCCGGGAACGGCAGCGTCAGATGGGCCCCGACCAGACACACGGTTACTCCCCGACTCACCGGCCACGCCGCGACGCCCAAGTAGCACCCCGGATCGCCACATTCGGGTTAGGCCGGGGGCCTGCACCAGCCTCCGGACCTCCGACGGGGCAGCGGCCGCGGCATTCAGGAGGCGTAGATTTCAGTGGCCGGGCCGGCCTCTAGCCCGGCCACTGAAATCTACGGTGAGGTGTCCTGAGCTAGCGTCTCCGCAAGGAACAGTTCAGTACCGGACAGCGCTGCTGACCTTGGCCTACCAGGAGGGGTACCAGGTGAGTGAGAACGAGCAGGTCGACCGCGGACGTGGCCAGGAGCTGCCGGTGCTCCTGGGCCACCGACTCGCCCGCCTTGAGCACCCAGTCGAGGGGCAGCCGGTCACGAGGCCTGTACCAAGCATCCAGGCGACGCCGGCCCGGCAGTGGGCCGAGCTCTTCGCCCGCGTTGCGGACACAGGGGCCGTTCTCCGTGCCACAGTCGAGTACGAGGACCTGCTGCGCAACCTGGACTCGCCCGACGCAGCCGGCCCCAGTCCCGAGACCGTCGCCAACCTGCTCCGCGGCAGCGCGAAGTCCCGCACTCTGACCGTGGACACCGACATGCAGGGGTACGCGACCACACCGCTGGGCGAGCCCGGGATCGACCTGTGCCGCACGCGCCTCAGCCCTCACTGAAGTGCACAAACCCGCTCAACCATCAGGAGGGTCTGGCGCGAGTGTGAGCACTGCGTTAGGCCAGGTGTATTAACCCCGACGTGCGGCCGCTGGCACCCACGAGGCAGGGCAGGCCCCCACCACCGGACAGGAGCACCCGCCGAACGGGCAGGAGGCAACTGTTGAGGTGGTGAGGACCTGGCCTGGCGTGCATAGGTCGTCCGCGGCCTTGAGCCGGACCTGGACAAGAGCGTGGTGCTCAGCTCTGGCGCAGCGCCCGCGCGACGAGAAGCAGGGTGTGGGGGCTGGCGAACACGTTCGGGTGTCGGCGCATGTTGATGACGTCCATGTAGATTTCGTTCACTGGCTGACTGGTCATCGAGGCGCGGGTAACCCACTCACCCAGCCGCCGTGACACGCGGTACCCGCGCGGGTAGGGGCCGGTGACGTGAGGCTGCATGAGGTCACCCAGGGTTGACAGCTGCCATGCGGCACCGACGGTGGCCTCGATCCGTTTGAAGTAGCTCCAGGCTGGCTCCTGGAGGTCTGCACCAGACCGTATGTGTTCGGAGAGGGATGTGGCGTGCAGGGCAGCGCAGGTCATGCCTTGGCCGTAGACGGGGTTGAAGGAAGCGACCGCGTCGCCTGCGGCGAACAGGCCGCCGGGCAGGCGATCCATGCGGCTGAAATGGCGGCGCAGACTGTGCTGCATGCGGTAGGTGGTGACATCGCTGGCGAGCTCGTGCTTTGCGAGAGTTCGGAAAGGCTCTGCGAGTGACCCTGCAAGACGTCGGATGTACTCCTGTGGGTCAGTACTGGGCTTCCGGTCGCCGTAGCCGGCGATGACGGCGATCCACTGGTCGTTCTCAACGCGCTGCATCGCCATCGCGTCGTGGCCATGCTGGCCGGGCTCAGGGGGGCTGACCAGGGAGTGCGCGACCATCACGTCGGACAGCTCCGGGCCCGGGTCACAGTGAAATTGCGCAGTGGCGTAGCCCAGGTCGATGGTCATCCGGTCGACGGGTGGTGTCGGCCAGCCGGCCTCGCTGAGCCAGCGGCGCAACTGGGTACCCCGCCCCGTTGCATCGACGACAAGGTCGGCTGCGAAGTCCGTCAAGGCCGGTTCGGTGCCGTCCGGGATCGGTCCGCTCGGCGCATACCGGACTCCAGCCACCCGGTTGCCTTGGAAAATAAGCCCCTGTGCTCGTCCGCGGATCCACTGGATGCCAGGAAGTGCATTTGCTCGCCGCCGCAGATGTTCCTCAAGAAAGGTGCGGGTCATGCCTATGACCCTGTTCCCACGTACTGAAACCTTGCGGACCCCGTCAATGTACATGCATATCGCGGCGCCTTCGCCCTGAGCGGCACCGTCGCTGACTAGCTCATCGGAGAAATCTGGGAACCAGCTATCCATTTGCATGCGACCCATGTCCAAGAGTCCATGCATCTGGCTGGCATGAGGAACCCCCGAACGATCCCCTGACGAATCAAGAAGATCATCAGGATCGATGATTGTTACTTGGTCGACGTGTTCACTCAGCACGCGGGCTGCCATAAGACCAGCAATGCTTCCCCCAAGAACAACAGCTTGCACACTCACTCCTACGACCTGAAGCGCCGATCGGCGCTGAAATATCATCTGCCTAGCATGGAACAACCCGAAGCAGCTCCCCCCTTCGGCCGGCCACGGGTATCTGTCGTACTGGTTGTTTGGAACTTGCGGTAGGGCCTGGCAGGAGGCTACGGGCCCTGACGGTCTGCGACCGGTGCTACGGCATAGTCGGCGGTGATCAAGGCCGCCTCTACGATTGGAAGTGACAAAGCCTTTGCTACGCGGACCAGATGACCCCGCTCGTCGGGTTGCGCGGTGTCTTCTCCTGGCAGCACCACTTCGGGGGCGCCAGGCGGCGGCGGTTCCCCTTGGTGACCCTGCGCTCTCCAGGCCGCACGTGCTGCATTCAGGCGGGCGGTGGCGTCGAGCAGCGTGGCAGCAGCTTGCACGGCCTTCAGATCCATTCCAGGCGACCCCATCGTGCTTGTGAGGGCCTCCACGGCTTGGGCAGGTCGCTCGGACATCCAAGGGCGCAAGCGGCGCGTTCCGTCGCGGATGTCGATCACACGCTGCATCAACCGCCGTCCAGCTCCTCCCATCAGACGGTTGCTGTTGGGGGGCATGTGACCTGTCCCTGCAGCCACGAGGTTCCACAACGGCTGCAGCGCTTTCACGTCACGTAGTTCCTGACGCCATTCACCCACTGCCGCTCCCGTGAGTGCGTAACCGGCTATGACCGCCCCGATCGAACCGGTCCCATCAGCCACCATGGCCAGCCAGTCCAGACTGTGCGAACCCATAAAATTCGCCAGAATGGCCAGCGCCATGCATATGATGAATCCGAAAATAAATATCATCGCGCGCCCAAACTGACGCACTGAACGGTTCAATCGACGGTCATCTGTCCGGACATTCCGGCACTGCAGGTAAGTGCCGACTATGCCGCATCCGTGACAGAACAAGAACACCATGAGCCAACTGAATATTAGCGGATCGTGACCGTAGGTCACGTTGAAGTCTATTGGATGCGAAGGCCCGGGAATGTCGGCAGCCAGGAATAGCGCCAGCATAAGGAGGACTCCTAGCCCGTAAATCCCGGACCATCGGATGATGCGGCGCCGGAGGGCCTTCAGGTCGTCCCGGTGCTGAGGATTCCACAGCATGGACAGAACGTGGCATAGCGCAAATGCCAGAACGATCGAGACATCAACCACGAGTGTGGGAAGGTTGGGCTGCCCGGAGGCGTCACCCAGCGCCCGGTAGACCACCGGAGTGGCCAGGACGAATGTGGCCACAGAGAAGAGCAAACACGGCACGGTGAGGATGAGCGCAGGCGTCGGGTCGCGGCGCAGAACCAGTATCTTCCAGACGGTGTTCACGAGTTCCACGAGAGCCACGGCGAGGTAGCTCACGTTGAGGATGCTCTCAGACACCCGTCCTCCGATGTGACATGACGGAGGTGAGCAACCCCTCGCCAGCGAGATCCGGGCGCAGGGGCAGCCTCTGCAGCATCACCAGGGCGAAGGCCTCCGCCCTCTTCTCATGAGCTTCGCCGCAGTCAGACCGGGGGAGGACCTGCTGCACCATGCGGAAGTCGAGATCAGGCAGCAGGCTCCGGATAAGGTCCTCATCTATACGCCCGTGCCCTTCGCCGGTGCCTACCGCGACATCCCACAGCACGTGCCAGAGCTCATGGCACAGGATGTAGTCGCGGTGCAGTGGGCTTGCCTGTCGGTCCACGACGACGATGACTTTATGGCCGGCCCGGATACAGAAACCGGAGAGGGAAGGCGGCAGTGGCAGGTACAGGACCGTAACCGGCTGACCGCGCTTGTTGGCAACCGCGTCGACGAGATCCTGCGTGTCCCGTACTTGGGACAGCTGGGGATCCCGCCGGATGTACTTCGCTGCAAACCGGAAGTCCACGTGCTTCGCGGCCGCCACCCGCAGCGCCGACGCGTGGCCCGCAACTCGGCGCGACCACGGGGCCCGTGTCGGTCGCATCGCTGGCGCAGGGCTGAGAGGATCCCCGTCCCGTGCAGATGGCTGGTTGTTCCCCGGCACCGTCTCGTCTCCCCCACGGCCGTCCACAACAGTCAACCTTCCGTCCGCGCAGCGCTGCCCGGGTCGGCGCCATCAGGCCGCTCCAGACCAAGGAGCCCGCGAACAATCGGGAGAATTCGCCGCTTGCTCGGCGTCGGCAAGGACATCATGTCGTCGGTGAGCTCCCGCATCGCCTGCGCCTCGGGGTCCGGGCAATCCGGCCGGCTCAAGGCTGCAACCAGGGTCTTGCGCAACTCCATGCCGAGGCTGGTTTCCCCTCCTGCGTCGATGCTGCGCATCACCAGCTGGGATACATCCTTTTGCTTCATGAGCGCGAGCAAGGTCAGTTGCTCGAGAATCGTCTGCAACGCCTTGCACAAGAGGTGCCGGTCTGTGGCATGCAAAAAACCTGCCTCCATCCCGAAGAACGCCTCCATGCGTGCGCCATGTTCCAGGCGCGCAGCAACGGTTCGTCCTGTCAGGAGGTGGTGCACGTTCCCGTGGGACATGTCTGTCCCCTGGGCCATCTCGTCGAGGGTGTACCGCTTACCGTCGGGCTTCCGGCGCGTCTCCCGGAGGAACAGTAGGCGCTGCCGAAAGCGATCCTGGGCGGTCAGGCTCTCCTGCTCCGGGTCGTCGGTGCCGTCGAGCAGGGACAAGATGCGATCCTGCTGGATGCCAGTGCGCTGGTAGAGCTGATCGAGTTGCTCCGAGGTGAATACGCTGTCGCGGTTCGACTCCAGCGCTTGCAGCAATCCGTCGATCGAGGCGATCGTCGCTGCAAGGCCAACCGCCGGCGGAGCGTCGGGGGCAGGCATGTCCAGGGGTTCTCCGTGTCCGTGAGGGCCAGGGGACGGCCACCTGTGCGACTGACTGATGTGAGAGTAGCGACTGAAGTGCCGTTCCACCATGGACTCAAAGTCACAACCCTGACGCTCGCGATGGCAGCTGGCCATTTTTTATACAGTTGTTGACAGCGTGCGGCGCTTTGTATCAGGATCGAGTCCCTGAGATCACGCTTGGTACCCGGACCCCAGCCACGGCAAGCGGATCCGTCGTGGCGTCAGGCGCGCGTCCGGTCAGTGCTCATCCGAGCTGCTCCCAGCGTGCCGCCGCAAACGCCAAGCAGGGGGAGATGGAAGCGTGAGTCGCGAACTGACTTTGGCTGAAACTGGAGCATCGGGAGTGCGATCGCTGGCGTGTTCATCCGACTGGGGGCTCAGGCCACCTTCGCCAGTCGCGGCTGGCAGGTCCGCGACAGCCTGCCTGTGTTCCCGCCCAGTCTCGCGGCCCGAACCGGCAGCCCTCAAGGCCGTCGAGGGCGTTGGCGCCTCCATTAGTGCTCTCCTCGGTCCCGGTCGGCGGCCATCCTGGCCTCCTGCAGGCCCGCTGAGGGAGCGGCAGCTGCCAGGGCAGTCAACGGCGGCCCGGGGGTGCTGTACGCACAGCACCGCCAGCGCGCTGCTCGTCTGCGGAACTGCACCCTCTGGTCGGATTCACCGCGCACGCCGTCAAGACAAATAGCAGGAGAAACCGGACCGCCAAGGAGGGCAATGCCAGTGCAGTATTCCCTGCCCGGGGCCACTAACCTCGCTCTGAGGTCCCGCGGTTCGATGAGCCTTGACATACGCGCCGAGAGAGGTGCTGGTGTCAGCCCGTCCGCTAGCCCCAAGACCGCTGACGACCAGATGGCAGCGGCAATGCGGGCCAGCAGGCTGCAGGAGTTCCTCCGAGGCCGGCGCGAATTCTTGGACTTGAGCCAGGAGGAGGTCGCTGCTCGACTCCAGCTCACAGCGCGGGCCTACGGCACATGGGAGCGCGGTCGCATCAAGGAGTGGACCGACGCCAAACTCTTCGCCCTCGCGGAGGCCCTGGAGATGACGGGCTATCAGGTTACCCGGCTCTTCCAGCTGGCCGTGGAACGCGAGCCGGGGCCCAACCTGCGGGATGTTCCGGTGCAGTCGGTGCTGAGATCGCCCGGGATCAGGGCGTTTCTCCACGACTACGAGGTGTTGATGAACGCCGTCTCGCTGCCCACGTTCCTCATCGACCACCACTGGAACGTCATCAGGAGCAATCAGGCATACCAGGAACTGTTCCAGGGCCTCCCCGCCCACCCCACGGCCATGCCGGACATCAACTTCTTGCGGTTCGGGCTGTTCCACCCGGACGCCCCTCAAGTCCTCGTCGACCACCGAGGCTGGCGGCGGCTCATGCTCGCCAAACTCGCCTCAGGCCTGGAGGAGGACGCTCACGACCGCACTCTGCTGGCTATCCGCCAAGAGGTGAGTGAGCATCCCGAGCTCAACGACGACTACCTGCACGGTGTACCCCGGGTACCGGGCACGGATAGCTGTATGGCTTTCAGAGACGGCCCCGTGCACACGCTGCGCCGCCCCGAACATCACGAGGTGGCCGGCTGCCGTCTGGTCGAGGACCGGCCCAAGGCGCTCCAAGCCCTCGAGTGCCTACGCATCACGATTGTTTTCACCAATATGGGCAGCGACGGCAGCGACGGCACGAGAAGCCACCAGTAGCACAGCCATCACCAGGCGGCCTAAGAGAAGCTGTGTCATATCCCGTCACTCGCTCGCAGCAGCGTCCCGCAGCGTGGCGCGGTCCATGCACGGCACCCGCGCGGCCAGCAGACGGCCGTCCCTGGTGGCGGCTTCCAACAGCCGGTTCTGCGCGGGGAAGTCGCGGGACGCCGGATCGAGCTTTGTGGGCCCGTAGTACAGCGTGCACTCACCCGACTCCAGGGCCGCACGCCGCCAGCGGGCCGGAGTGAAGACCTGTCCGGTGAAGAACGCCTCCGCATTGTCGTCCAGCACCGTCAGCAAGCTGCCGCCCACCTCGATGCCTGGTGCGGTGGCGGGAACGGCGAGCCAGCGTTCCACCAGCGGTGGCGCGGTGGCCGTGTCGTTGACGGGCACGAAGCCCTGGCGCAGGAGATAAGGCGCGAGCACGTCGGTGAGCTCGGTCTCGGGAGTGTCAGCGAAGAAGTGCGGGGTTTCGAGCTCAGCAACCAGTACGGCACGGCCGTGCCCTCCGGGAAGGGGCGGCAGACTCGACATCCGCATGCCGTCGGTCGGGTTGCGCGACGGCTCACGAAGCTCCGTCACGGTCGACGGCATACACCCGGGATGGGCGAACCACACCTGCACCCGCATGACATCGGCACCGGTCACCACCACATTCGCCCGGCCCGTGATCCTCTTCGTGCACGCCGCGCAGTCCGCGTGCTGCGCCTCCCTGCTAGCCTGCGACATCCCGTCCGGGCCCAACACGCGCTGGACCTCGGGACTCATCTGGACCGTGACCACGACCGGGACTCCTGACTTCAGACGCTGCCAACAGCCTTCCGTACTGTCCCGTCCCTCAGCGTCACCCACAAGGGTGAACGGCGGGAGGTGGCCCGGCACGGCGGGGCCCGTCACGGAAAGTCACTAACCACGGGATGTGACACAGCTTCTATCTAAGGCGCGTCAGTGTCCGAACAGTGATGAGGCAGCGGGCACCAGGCGCAAGGCGCCAAAGGTGCCGCCGGTGGCGTCTCGACGGGCAGTGATCGTTACGGGCGTCAAGGCGTGCCCCACTCTGTTGAGAGATATGGCCGGCGCATGCACATCCAGTCGCACCCGCAGAAGGACTTGGCCCTCCCGACGAGCTCTGGACTCTCCCCGGGAGACTCTCGGTGGATGCGCCATGTCTCCCCACCCACCGCAGCTGAGACGCCGCGCGGTCGACCTTTTGGCACGCGCCGGATCGCGGCACAGAACTCACATCCGGGCGATCCGACCCGGTGCGCATGGTGCGCGCGACAGGACTTCGGTCATTCGGCGAACCGGTCCGGCAGCACCGGACGGGTACTTGCAGGCGGCTCCGCAGCAGGGTGCAACAGGAGGCCACGCGCTTCCCGTGCCTGTCTTGCGGCCCTAACACCGTCACTGCCTAACGTCGCTCATACCGGCAGCGGCCGAGGCCTCGCCCCTGCCCCCGCCTACCCATCATCCCCTTCTGCAGCCTTGACGTGGCCTCATCCGCCGCTCTCGCTCCCTATGAGCCTGAGCCTGAGCCTGAGCCCTGAGCCAGGCGGGCACGAGAAAAGGTACGATATGTCATGACCACCTCATATGCATTGATCTGACCAGAAGGCAGCAGCTCTCGCGGAGGAACTGCATCAGGTCCTGCACGCCGACGCGCTGTCCTCCTACGAGGTCAGCGCCTGTGGCCCAGGGCAAGCGGCAGCTGGTGCGTGAGCGGTTCAGGGCTACGCGAGCAGACCGGGACCCCGAGGCCCAGGTGCAGATGTTCGACATTCCTAGCGTCGGCCTGGCCTGCGCCCGCGCCTGAGCCCATTCCGCAATCCGCCCCATCCGGTGCGGCACGGCCGGTCCCGTTCGGGGCGGGCCCTGCGGCACATCCGAGGGCTGACCGCGGCCCTCCATCACACACCGATCGCGGTGTGCGGCCCTACGGAAGGTGCCCGGGCTACGGCGTGTCTGTGCCTGGTCAGCCGCCGCCAGTTCAGCGCACCGAGCCCCCCGCTGCCTGGTCCCAACCCGTGCGCGCCTACCGGATTCCGGTGCCCGCGCCTCCTGATCACCGAGGAACACCCGATGGCTACGAAGAACGCGCTGCGCGCGCTGGAGATGATCCGTCGCACCAGCAAGGCCGCGGCCGCCCACCGAGTCGCATGCCGGAACGCTGAGACCGCGGCCGAGGAACTGGCCGCGGCCGTCGCCCAACTCGACCACTGGTACCAGCAACTCGCCGGCGCCGCGACCGGTGCCGAAGCCGAGCAGCGAGCAGCCGCGCTACTCGCCGCGACCGCCGACCACGACACGGCCGTCGCGAAGGCGTCCAAGGCCGAGTCGAAGCGGCGCCGGACGGCTACCGCCCTGCGGCCCTGGCGGGCGGTGTTCGCCCGGTACCCGCACGAGCGGGACCGGCGGCGCGCGACAGCAAACCTACTCGAACACCTGGCCGGCGACCCCCTGGCCCTGGTCCGCGTGGCGGACGCAATCCTTGTTCAGAGCTCTGCAGGTAAGGACTCACTGGTCGCACTGCACCGCACGGTGGTTGCTGCACGTGCGGCTGGCTGCCTCGACAAGATCGTCGTCGTGCACTGCGATCTCGGTGAAGCCGAGTGGCCAGGTGTCCGTGACCTCGCCCGCCGTCAAGCCGAACGATACGGACTCAAGTTCATCGTAGTGGCCGACGAGGGCGGATTCCTCGGAATGGTCGAAAAGCGCGGAAAGTGGCCCGACGCCAAGCGGCGCCTGTGCACTTCAACCCTCAAGCGAGACAAAGCGGGACCGGTCATCACCTTGGTCGTCGATGCCCTCGGGCTCTCCGAGCAAGCCGTAGTCCTCAACATCATGGGCATCCGCGGATCCGAATCCGCATCGAGGGCCCTGAAGACTCCACTGTCCGTCGACCACCGCACCAGCAGCGCCAATCGGCTCGTTCTGACCTGGAACATCATCTTCGACCTCTCCGAGCAGCAGGTGTGGCAGGAGATCGCGGACAACGGCCTGGAATACCACCCGATCTACGACACACTCCTCCCCAGACTTTCCTGCGTCTACTGCGTCCTGGCCGGCCCGGACTGGCTCGTGCTTGCAACACGGGTCTGCTTCGCCCTCGGGCTGCCCTTGCCCGACCGGTACGTCGCCCTGGAGAGGCAGATCGGCCACAGCTTCAAACAGGACATCTCCATCAGCGCCATCGTTGCCGGCGCCCGCATGCTCGACGCCCTCGACGGCCCCCTGACTTGGCGCCGCGGCGACGCCTTGCGCCAGCAACTCGGCCCTGACGCCGCCGACGAGTACCTCGACCGCCTCGCACTCGCCTGCTGACACCACCCCCACATCCCCACCACCGACAAGAGAGAATCACCATGAGCAACTCCATGATCACCAGCCGCCTGGGCCTCCCAGCGACCGAGTCACTGCCGGGACACGTCATCCTGCTTGAAGACACCGACACCGGGCAGAGCGCCGCCGCCTGCAGTTGCGGCGGCTTCCTGGAACCAATACCGAACAGTCCCACCGCGCAGCTCGCCCGATTCCACGGCCATCTCAGCGACACCCTGGCCGAGGCAACACGTCCCTAGACAGGGCGGCAGGCCACCCGGCGCAGCCAGAACTTCGCCATGCGAGCTGCCCCCGTGCACCCCCGACGATGACGTCGCGCAGGCACGGCCCCCAGGCGCCCAGGCCACTACGGTCCCGCCGACCGGTTCACGGTCCGAGGGCGGGCCGGCGGCTGCGCCCCGATGCCGCCACCAGGCCGCAGCGGGGCGCAGCCGCGAGTCCAGCCTTACGGGATCTTGCGCCACTAGCACTGCGGCTCTCTACCTTCCGGCGGGCGCGGCCCATGCCTCGCCCATGCCCGCGCTGTACCCACGTGTCAGCACCCTGTGGGCACAGCGCGGCCAACCGAACGAAGGACAGAGAGTCACTCACGATGCCATCCACCGCCCAGACGCGCCCGCCGCACGGCGCCACAAGCCAGCACAGCCCCGAAGAGGATGCCGAATATGAACGCATATGGCGTGGTGATGCCAGCGGCGTCAGCGAGCACGACGTACGTGCCGACCTGTCGCGCCACACGCTGATCCTGCAGCGGCTGCGGTCGAAGACCCTCCGTCCCGAGGCCGTCATTTCGTCTGGATTCACGCAAAGCGGAGACAGGGCGCAGACCGCGGTGGCTTCGGTCGCCGCTCTCCTCCGTGCGGACAACACGGCACTGGAGACCGGCGGTCGCAGCGTGCCGCAGAACCGCGCTCTCGTCCGGAGCCGAGTGAGCGCGTCTCAGCCCGCCGACACCAAGTAGGTAGGTCCCGGCGGCTCCGGGCCGGCACGCAACGGAGCGGGCCACGTCACGGGGGTGACCGCCCTGGCTGTGGGCGCGCATTCTGCTGGGCCTGCTGCGGACCAGAGAGCACATCGCATACCGGATTCGTCCAGGCGGCCCGGTGCCCACAGTCCTGGGCGCCGGGCCGCCTCGACGTCTGCGTCCCCGATTCCCCGGACCCGTCGCAAGCGGCATCTTCCGCCCGACTGGCGGAGCGCCCCCAGGTTTCCTTCCGGGACCCGACGCCCCGGCAGGCGGAGCTTGCGCGGCTAACTACCGGGTTTGTGACGGTATGCGCCCCGGCCAGGACCGGCCCAGCCGCCGGTGGTCCATCCGGCCCCCATGCCCCTGGCCCAGGCCCCTCTACCTGGAGAAAACAGATGAACGACGCATTGCCCGGGCCCGTGTTCCAGCCCGAGGAGGTGAGCTTCACACGCCTTCCCCGCCAAGCGCTGACCCTCTGGCGCCTGGCCTCGGCGCTCCGTACTACGCTCTCGGCTCTCGCACTCGCCGGCGAACAGGTGCCTACTACGGCGTGAGCGTTCAAGACGTGGCTACCAGCGAAGCCGCGCGGATCCGGGACGCATTGACGCAGCTCGCCACCGACAAGCAGGTGACGCTGCTGGGGGCCCTGCGCTGGCACCAGCGGTTCGGGCAGGGCGACGGCCCTGAGACGGAGTGATCAGCACCTCGGACGAGGTGCGATTTTTGAAACTTGCGCAGGTCAAGTGGCCTGTATCAGGGAGTACGGGGTGACCTTGCGGCGGGTGAGGCGCCTGGTCATCAGGGGCCTTGGTGAAAACGTGGATGAAAACGCCGGGTTCACCCCTTAGGGCGGTTTGACCTCGACTCTGCTGCCAGGGGCCGGGCCCGGGAGTAGTCTCCGGCGTGCCGGTGAGCCCAACTTTTCGGCATCCGGGCGGTCTCGTTAGCCGCCTGCCAGTGGGGGGCCGGCTCTGTGCCGGCCCCCCACTGCTGCCCGGTCCCTCACGGTTCCGTGCGGTTCCAACACCCGTTTCGTCCCGTCGCGTTGGACACCGACTGACCTGCGAAGATGCCGTTTCCATCAAGGCCCGGTCATCAGCGTGATGGCCGCCCACGTGATCAGCGATTCGCTCATCTCGGTGAGGCGTTCGTGGTCGCGGCAGGCGACCCAGCTGAGTCGCGCCGTCACTCGTCCGGGTGGCGTGATTGTCTGGTGTTGAGCGGGATCACGTTTGGGTCTGCCGGGGCCAGCGCTTCGCGGAAGCGCGTCGCGCCACTCACCCGAAATCGCGTACTCGCACGGCGGCTTGATGCGTCTCGTTCCACCTACCACCAGCCCAGTATGTCCCTCTCATACGTCTGCAGACGTATGAGAGGACCGCGTCCAGCGGTCGGCCCCGGCGGTGCCCTACGGGGGAAGGGCACCACCGGGGCCGAGTTCGGTTTCCGGTCTGGTCAGATCCGGCAGGCGTGGATGCGGGTGACCAGGATGGCGCGGGCGCCAACAGTCTCCAGCTCGTCCATGATGCGCTGGGCGTCATCGGCGGGGACCATCGCGCGGACGGCCGCCCAGCCCTCCTTGTGCAGCGGGGACACGGTGGGCGATTCCAGGCCGGGGGTGAGGGCGACGGCCGCCTCGACGTCCTCCATACGGATGTCGTAGTCCATCAGCACGTAGGTGCGGGCGACCTGAACGCTCTGCAGGCGGCGCAGGAAGCGCTGGGCGGCCTCGTTGGTGGTGTCTGCTCCGGCGGGGCGGATGACGATGCCCTCGGACTCCATCAGCGGTTCGCCGATGACCACCAGCCCGAGGTGGGCGAGGGTCGTGCCGGTCTCGACGACATCGGCGATCACCTGGGCGACGCCGAGCTTGAGGGAGGTCTCCACCGCGCCGTCGAGGCGGACGATGTTCCCGGCGTGCACGCCCTTCTCGGCCAGGTGCTTGGCGACCACTCCGGGGTAGGAGGTGGCGATCGTCATCCCGCCCAGGTCCTGCACTGACTCGGCGGTGCCAGGGATGCCGGCGAAGCGGAACGTGGAGCGGGAGAAGCCCAGTTGCAGGACTTCCTCGGCCGCCGCGGCGGAGTCCAGCAGCAGGTCGCGGCCGGTGATGCCGATGTCGAGCTGGCCGGAGCCGACGTAGACGGCGATGTCGCGGGGCCGCAGGTAGAAGAACTCGACGTCGTTCTGCTCGTCGACGATGACGAGTTCTTTCGAATCCGTGCGTTGGCGGTATCCGGCCTCATGGAGCATCGCGCCCGCCGGCCCTGAGAGGGAACCTTTGTTCGGGATGGCGATACGCAGCATGAGGAACCTTCGTGATCTCGTTCGGTGAGCTGACGGTCACCTATGGTGCCAGAGTCGGGGCCCCGGTGCGGCCGAGTATCGCGGCGGCGCCTCACAGAGTTTCGCCCGCTTCGGCGCTGGCCTGGAACAGGGTGTCGAAGTCCGCCGGGGCCAGGTAGCGGGCGTAGACGGGGTCGGCGGTGAGCTGGTCGCGGGTGCGGTTGCGGACGGCGGCGTCCAGGTACATCAGGCGCCGCAGCAGCGCGGCGTGGATCGGTCGGCGGGTGATATCCAGCCTCTGGCCGGGGGGTAGGGCCTGCAGGGCACGGGTGTTGATGAGCTGTTGTCTGGACACGCCCGGCCCCGACGGGGCGGTGGCAGAGGTGGCGGGGCCTGGGGGCAGCGTGCGGAGTCGCACATGACGGCCAGTGGCTTCGTCGCGTTCGGGGTGCTGCCGGCCAGCTTCAGGCACAGGGCCTTGGCGGGGTCGATGAACCAGCAGTAGTTCGCCACCCCCAAGCAGAACCTGAGAATCACTCCGCCCCTCCCGCAACGCAGGGCGCGGCGCACGCCGCTCCAAACCGTCCTTGATCGTTTCAGGCTGTGCTCGATGCTGCCTTCCACGCGGACGCGGTGGCACTGGCACACCCGGGACCCTTTCTCACCCGAGCGCCGGCGCGGGTGCATCCCAGGCGTCGTCTGCCGAGGTTTGAGGGTTGCGCCGCTATCGGCCGGTCGGGCCACCGTTCACTCCGCTGCCCCGCAGCCTGCCGTCCCCACTCGGGCGCGGCGTCGTCACCACCTGACACATCATCCCGCCGGGGCATCCCGGCCCACGACCAGCGAAGGGGATTCACCCCGTGCCCGCGACCGCCCGCACCCTGCTCCGCAATGCTCTCACCGCCGCCGGATACACCGTTGAGAGCCGAGACCTGCACCCTCCGCACGCTGCCGTCAGCATCGACTTCGGCTACCTGCCTGGCCAGATACTGATCAGCGACGCACACGGTTGCATCCTGTACCCGCCCGAGGACCACAGCGGGTTCTGGGCCCGGTACTGCCCGGCCTCCCAGGGCTCCACCGTCCAGACCGCCGTGTACAACTCCAGGCTCACCGACATCGCGGCCGACACCGAGGGACTGCTTGCCGCGCTCGCCGCGCTCCAGCACCCGGCCAGTGCCCAGCTCGCAGCTCAGGTCATCGATCGGCAGCAACGTCTCACCTACATCCGGCGGCAACAGGCCCGGTGGACGAACCCCGAGGTCCTCGCTGGCTTCGATGCCACCGCTACCCAACTGCGCGCAGCGCTGGAACGCATCACGCTGGCCGTCATCGCGGACAGCGCCCGGCCCGTCAACCGCTGACTCCGGGCCGGGCGCGGCGAATACCACCGGCCCGGCCCCCTGGCCTCACCGGTCCTGGCTGTTACACGGACCGTTCCCCGGTTGCCCCGCTAGCTGGCTGCCGGGCCATGGTGCACCGCCGGGCCGAGCCACCGAGGCAACCACGCCTCCCGTCCTCTGCCGGCCCGCACACCGTTTCTCACCTCTACCCGGATCTTCTGGAGGTTGTTGCGCCATGCCGCTCACATCCATATCCACTGACCAGCGGATCATCCGCATGCCAGGCGCGGCCACTGTGTCGCGTTTGCTCGCAGGGATGGGCGACCTCGGTCTGTACCGCGCCAGGCGCGCGGACGAGGGGGGATTCCGCGTCCGTGGCATTCCTGACCAGGACCGTGCCGACCACGGCGGGCTCGTCGTCGTCTGGTGGAGCGAACCCTCCGGAGAGCTGACCCCGGACGCCCGCCGCACCATCGAAAGGGGCCGACACACCCTGATCCGCGGTGTCCTGGAACACGCGGACTACGCCGTCTTCACGCACCATCGAGGGCACCTGGTGCTCCTCACCCCGGACGACGCGCGCGCCCACCAGGAGGCACACCACCACGCCGGCGAACTGCTCGGCCACGCGGCCGAATTCCACCGCACCACGGCCGGAGGTCTGCCGAAAGGAGCGCGCGGCGCCAAGGTCTCGCGCGCGTACGCCATGGCCGAGATCGCACTTGCCCTGCGCGACCCGGGCCGCACCGTGCAGCACGACGAGAACACCGGCATGGTGACGGTCGAGCACGCGGACACCCTGGTGTCGCTCACAGCCCTGAACGATCACACCCAGCAGCTCCCGCTCCCTGCCGTGAGCGAGGCCTGCCAGCTGCTGCGCGGGGCGGGGGAAACCCTCCTGGACGACCACGAGGCCATGCGCGGCACCGGGGTGTGGGTGCGGTCGTCCCGCATTCCCGGTGAAGTGCTGCTGCTCCGCATGGACGACGGCAAGCGCACCGACAGCCACGGACGGCCGCAGTACCTGTGGATGCGACGGATGGGCTGGTACCGGGATCTGCTGGAAGACTCGGGCTGGACCATGACGGGCAATGGCAACCTGGGATGGAGCTTCTACCGCCCCGGGTGCGAGCCCATACCGGAACGGGCCGCCAAGACACTGGCAGCCGTCTTCCCCCGCTCCTGGCCCGGAGGGACCTCCGGATGGCGCATCGACGGGTGGGAGGGCACACGGACCCTCAGCGTCCGGTGGGTGAGCATCATCGAGGACGAGCAGCGGCGTGCCACGGCCGAGACGGCGATGCTGCCCTACCTGGCCGACGCACTTCGGCGTGTGGGACTGTCGACAACACTCCCCGACGAACTGCCGCACCTGTCCGATGAACCGCCCTATCGGCCAGCGGTGTACTTCGCGGAGCCGCCGATAAGGCGTTCCCAGCCGCGCTACCGGGCGTGGGAACACCTTGGGGGCTGGTGGGTCGACGACACGGACACGGGGTTCCTGGCGCGGCAGGCGCATGACCAGGACAACGCCAAGCACCTGGCCGCCATCCTCAACCGGGACGCGGAGACCCGCCGTCGGCACGGCCGGGTCACCGACCACCTTCCCGGGATGACCGGCTCCATCAAGGACCTGCCGGAGTTCAGGGCCATCGCGGCCGACCTCGCGGCGGCCGGCTGCATGCCCGCCTACCGGTGGAATTCCGCAGACCACAGCCGGTGGGGCTTCACACTGACCCTGCAAGGCCCCGCGCTCACGGTGAACCACTTGGGCGAAGGGCCGAGCACCACAAGACCAGAACAGACCGACGCGGCACAGGCGTTCGATGCCGCGCTGCTGGCCTACCAGGCAGCGCTCGACGTTCCCGGCCGCATTGTGAGCCTTGACGGCGACGGAGTGACAGTGTGGGGCGCCGAAGCGGACCAGCGGCCGGTGCCACCGATCCCGGCAGGCGACCTGTTCGATGCGGCCGTAACCTACCGACTCGATCACGGCCAGGCCCGCACCGAAGCCGTACGGCTGTCTCAATGGGCGGTCGACCCGTACGGCGACGGTGTGGCTAGCCGTCACAGGGTCGCGGAGCACCTTGCGGCCGGTGGCGACGTGATGCGGTACGTGGTCGACGACGTGCGGCCGTTCGCGGCGCTCGGGACACGGCAGCACGCGGACCAGATGAAAGCGACGGCACTCCTGTCCAAGGCGCTCCCCGGCTCGGTTTGGGCGGTGAGCGTTCTTGAGACCGTGGACGGCTACGAGGGGGCGATGCTGCTCGCCGTGCCAGAGGACGCCCCAGGCGGCCACGTTGGCCAACTCACTGCGATATTCAAGGCAGAGGGCTGGAGTCCGGCGCGCTTGTCCAAGCGGACAGTGTGGGTGCGCGTTCCCGCTGCAGAGGACGAGTAACGGCGGGCGCTAGACCGTGGGGTCGGTGCGGGAACGACGCACCCACCCCACGGCGTTGTCGGCCTCGCGATAGCCCATCCAGCCACTCCATGGCGCCGTGGTCCGTGCCGCCATGGCGGTGTTTGCGTGGCTAAGTCAGGTATGCGGGACGGTTGCCCCACACCGCGCGTTCGGCCGCCGCAACCCAGCCGGCCACAAGCGCGACACGCCCGAATCCGGGCCGCTCCCTCACCTCCACGCTCATGCTGAAACGGAGCACACACATGCCCGCATCCTCCCGCGCCATCACCGGTCTCGGCTTCGCAGATGTGGCCGACAGCGCCTGCGAGCAGCTCGGCCCCGGCTGGACGGCGCACCCGCAGCCCTTCACCCATCGCAGCGGCACCCTGCGTTCTGCCCGCGGACACTACGTCCAGGTCCACGGCGGCTCCGGGGAAGAGGGGTTCACCGTCACGGGTCACATGCCCTACGGCCCCGACACGCGCCTGGAACTCCAGCCTCACGACACGAGCGTCACCGGCCACGGCCGCGCTCTGGCTGACGTCATCGCCAACCGCGTCGTCCCCGAATACGACGCGAAGGACCCCGCACTGCGCGCCATCCACTCCGTTGTCCGAGCCCGACTCGGACGCAGCGCGACCATCCGCTGGGAGAACGGAACCGGCATCGTCACCTGGCAGCTCGACGCCGGCGGGCACGCCGAAGCCCGCTGCGCAACCGCTCCCAACGGATACGACAGCAGCACCGCGGTCACGTTCATGAATCTCACCCCCGACCAGGCCGCTACCGTTCTCGTCGCGACCGACACCGGCAGCCCCGGCAGCGACATACCCGTCCACGGCCCCCTCGCGCAGCGGGCAAAGACCGCTGGCCCCGGCCTTCTTCCTGTCACGTCCTTCACCTACGACGCCCGCGGTGAGCACACCACAGTCCTGGCCACGCCCGAGTTCGGCATCAAGGTCCGAATCACCCGTCCCCATCAGCCCGACGCATGCTGTGACATCCGGCTCGAAGGACGCGGCAACGCCCTCGCCGCCATCCTCGCAACGTCATAGCCCCCGTACCGAGATCCACTGTGACCCGTGCCCCGACTCTCCTCGGGACACGGGTCACCGCTTGCCCACGGGCGCACCAGCCCGCCGAGCATCACCCTCACAGCTCGCTTCTCGGTTCCCCAGTTGCATCGCTATCACGACGACGGACCACGGGTCACGCCACCGGGCCAGGGCCGCGGCTTCCACCTTCCCGCTGTTCCGGCCCGGCGCCCATGCACCCCCAACTCACCGGCACCCGGCCGAGCGAGACGTCCCGCCCGCCTCACACCCATCGCGTCGACCCCGAGGAGAACGCACCCCATGGCCCCCACGGCACCCCGCCTCAGCCTCCGTGAACTCGCCGAGGCCACTGCGGTCCGCCTCCCGGCGCGACCTGGCCGTACGTGGCACGTTCAGCCTGAACCACATGTGCTGTTCCACCAGGTCACCGCCGTCAGGCTGACCGACGGCAACCGCAGCCTGCTCATCGGCCCCCACCCGATCCGCCCGGCCGACGCGGGCCGGGTCATGCTCGCCGCCTGCCCCGGCCACGCCGGCCCGGAACACATCAGTTCTCTGGCCCGCGATCCAGAGGCCTTGGCCTGGTGCGCCGCCCGCCGCCAGCTTCCCGCACTGGAACTGCAGGCCCGGGCCCGTCACCCCGACCAGTTCGCCGAGCGGGCTCGCGCCGAGCTGGCCGCCAGCATGCCCCAGACCCTCATCCGCCCGGCCCTCCACGACAGCCACATGAGCCGCGATCCGTCCGAATAGCGATGATGGGTTGCGGGTGATCTACGCAAGGTGTGCCGCCTCGGTCATCGGGATCAAGGCGGCGCCCCCGATCCCGATGACCCGTGACTCTACTTAGCTCGGAGAAGGGACATTGTTGTCGCTGAGCCTGCATAGGGCTGGCGTAGCCCGCAAACGTCTATCGGTTGGGATATTTATGAGAGCAAGCCGGCGCGCGTTCCCAACGCGATGACTGGATCTGGATCAGCCGGGGCAACGAAACCGACTTTCCGACAGATCTGGGCGACTCGCTTATCACGCTTCTCTGTGTCCAATGGCAGTCTTTGCAATCTCAGGATCCCGGGAGTTGCTTTCCAGTTGTCTAGGAAATACTGCTCGGCGTATCTGGAGTACGACAATTCTGCATCGATGGTGTGCACTAGACGAATGATGACAGCAGAAAGTTGGATCGCCTGCTCGATCGTGTAGGAGATCGGCTGCCCCTCGACGATTTTCGACAGTATGGGAGTGCCCTTTCCGATGTCAGTGTGAGTTAGAACAGACGCCTCGAGCCAGGCATCTTCTGCGAACTTGCTCGCCGTTCCCCCACCATGCATAAAAGAATTTCTCACCTCTTTGTGGTAGCGATACAGCGCCATCAAAGCGTCCAGTTGGCCGATGCTGTACTTTGGGCTCGCTGAATAAACAGGGAAGAAAGAGCGTTTCATCTCTGCAGAGATGCCAGAGGCATGTATGCCGTTTAGGGTGTCGCCGACCCCCTTGCCTTTTCTTCCATACTTGCCCTTGGTTGGGAACTGGATATCTTTATGCGGCTGCTTTCCTCCAAACTTCGGGAGAAGCTCCTCGGCCCATCCTTCGTAAAGGGCGATCATGTTAGCGCCCATAATCTGAGCAAATTGCCCGAGTTGATTTTCCCAAGGCGTGTCAATGCATATCTTCTTGAGATTCCCAGCCCTGATTCCCGACCCAGCAGAAAACCTACCCGAAATCTCAACTTCCGTCGTGGCCGGAACGGCACTCACGAAGCCTTGTACTTGCCAGCGGAGGTTCCAAAGAGCAACGGAAGCGGGATGAATGAAGCCGAATAGCCGCTCGACGCCCAAGCCAAACGATTTCGACTCGGCAAAGAAGAATTGCTGCATTGCCCCGGTGCTCCTGATCTCTCAGCTCGGCATCGACATGACCGACACCAACCTCTGCGTTTCCATGGTCTGTTGAGGCACTGTATGTGAGAGGCGTATACCCACTGCGGTAGTTCGGAGAAGCCGCGAACATCTCCATCAAGATCTACGACAGCAGCGGCGGCACCACGGCCCAGGTCGCAGACATCTGGCCGTCGCTGCTCGGCTCCGGCAACGCGATCGCCGTCGCGAAGGCCTACCGGGTCGGCTCTTCCTGGAAGCTGAAGGTCATCAACGAGCGCGCACGGGTCAAGCAGGGGGACCAGGACAGCCTCATGCGGTTCGCCGTAGGGAAGTAGTCCCCACCGCACCACCGGCCCGGCATCCGGCCCCGCACCCCCTTCGGGAGAGGTGCGGGGCCGAACCCATGCCCGGCCTGGCTGGTGCCACGTCTCGCACCGGTGATTTTCGAGTGACCCCTCCGTCCGGCCGAAGAGGGGTGTTGCGCGGCTTGCAGGCCGCCGCGCCACGGTGCGCTCAGCCGGAGGACCCCGAGCGGTGACCGGCCTTCTCTCACCTTGCAAACCCAGCCGCTCGCCCCGTCGCTGACTGCACCAAAGGATTGACATGACTCTGACAATCGAGCTCCCCCGAGCCTACGAAGGGCCCCGGACCGAGGCTGCGGCCTACTTCACCCACGCCCACGCCGCCCGAGCCCTCACCACGCTGCCCCGCCTCGTGGACGGCGACACGGTCAGCTGCCCGGCGGGCTACCTGTGGCTGCGCCGCGCCGGAGTATGGATTGCGCCCGGCCAACGACACGGCCTATGCCTGATGGATATGACCGTGGCCGCATGGTGGCGCAGGCGTGACGTGCCGGGCAGCCGCTTCGCTCTGGTCCACCAGCTCAGCCCAGTAGAAACGCGCCGTATCGCCGCCCCCTGGTACACCGATGACGAGCACGACCAGCGGGTCGAGGGCTGGCACCTTCGCCACATAGCCAAGCAGTTGGCTGGAGCCCGCACGATCAGCGTTCACCTGGAGCTGCCCAGCGGCATCGTGACCATGCACTCCCACTTCGCCGCCAACGCAGACGTCGTTTTCCTCCCCAGTGCCTAAAACCCCCCAGTGCCAGTGCCCCGGGCCCGCGCCCATCGCCGCGTCGTGCGGGCCCGGGCTGTTCCCGGGTACGCCCAGCTGGCAGCTTGCGTCGCTAGCCCTTCGCCTCAGCACGATGATGCTCGCGCCGAAGCCCTCCGCCGCGCCTGCGCGGCCGGGCGTAGGGCGCACCCGCAGATCTGCTGCTCCCCTGATGCAGTCACCGTTGGAGGCAACCCGTGCCCGCTGCTGCCATGTCTCTTCCAGCCGCCCCACCCGGCGGTTTCCCCCCACCCGCCGACGCCCCGGCAGGGGTGTGACATGTCCACGCACCAGGAACGCGACGTGCTCGGGGAGCTGCTGTTCCGCGAGTTCCATGCGTACGCCGCTGCGCTCGCCGAGCACGGTGAGCACTGGCCCGAGCGATGGCTGCAGGAGTGGCCGGCGAGCACCGAACTGGCGCAGCTGCGGGGCCGGTTCCTCCTGGCCCGCGAGGCCGCATCCGTCGTCGGCATCCGACTCGCCGACGAACAGATCACCCGGCAGCACCAAGAGCGGCTGGAGTACCTCCGCGCGTTCCCTAACGGGGCGCCGAGCCTCACCGATCACTGACCCCGGGTCCCCCACCCTTCAATCGCCCGACACGGGCCCGCCCCGCACCACGTAGGGGCGGGCCACCACGGAGTGAGCGCAGTCGTCATATCCGACCCGGCACCAGCTCCCGCCGCAGGCCTGAAGATCGAATGACCAACGTCGACGTCGTGGTGCCCCGCACTACTGGCCGTGACCAACGCGAGGCAACAGCCCGCGCAATCATCGACGCCTTCACCGCCGACGACTGGTGTGTCGACCACCGCAGCGCCACCACGTTCCAGGTAGCCCCCGCGTCGACCGCACCCAACCCGGCTCGTTCCCGCTCACCGAGGGGCGGGCCGTTTCGCACTCTGCCGAGCCGGGCGGATAGCGAGCCGCCGTGCGACCGCCCGGACCGCTTGCCGCGCTAACCCGGCACCCGGCCACTGTTCATCACGCCGCGCTGGAGTCGCGCTGACCACCCCTTCCCGCTGCTGAGGCCCGGCATCCACACCCGCACAACCGGCCCCCCCCGCGAGGCACGGCGCCGCGCCCGCCCACCCCCTTCCCCCCTCCGCAAAGGAGCTTCCCCATGCCGCCCTACGAGCCCGACGTCCTGCTCACCTCCGTCGAGCACGGGCCCCCGGATGGTGTGTTCAAGCGCACCAGCCTCAGCCCGGCCCGCGCCGCCCTCGTCGGCGCCGTCCACACCCTCTACCGGCTGCACTACGCGAGCGCTGAACGGCCGCCAGCCAAGACCACCGATCTCGCTGCGATGGATGGCCAGAAGGTCACTGTCCTTGTGCACAGCACCAACGACATCTTCAACGCCCCCAAACTGCTGGCCTTTCAGGGGCGCGTCGTCACCGGCTCACTCGCTGCCCCGCTCGGTCTGATCCTCAAGGGCCACCGCACCCACGGCATCGCACTGACCGACGCCGACCTCATCGACGCCGTGCCCGGCTGGACAGACACCGCCACCAACCAGCTCCGCACCCGCTGCGCTGCCGCCCGCGCTCTCCTGCCCGACGAGGTTGCCCCGCTCACACCAGACACCATCACAGCGGTTCCCAAGCACATCGGCAGCCCCGACTCCCGGCCCTGCGCCACCGTGCTACTCAGCTCCGCCCAACTGCCCGGACAGGACCGCGTCCACGGGTGCCTGTGGCTCATCAGCCACCGCAACCCCAGCCCCGGAGACGACATCCTCAACGGTGTCCTGCTCACCCCGCCCTCCCAGCTGACGAGCGATCACGGCAGCATCCTCGTCAGCCAACTGCCCCGCTACACCGCGGTCCTGCCCACGGCCGCCGCCCTCACCTACGCCGCCGCGAACGACCTGGCCGACACCATCGACGACAACGACCTTGGCCGCAGCTACCTCAGCGCCCTGGCCCAGCTCACCCGACACCACTGACCCGCTCGCCCACGGTTCGCGGCCCCGGCCTGTCCACCCTGGACCCGCCGGGGCCGCTGCCGTTCCACCCCCACGCGGACGGTTGCGCCGCTATCCATTCGCCCGTCCACGGTTCACCACGCCGGGCCGGAGCCAGCGGCCACCCCCTCCGCCCTTCTGGCCCGGCACCGAACCGACGGCCCGCCGTCGCTCCGCCGGCGGGCCACCCACACACACCCTCACTCCCGGCCGACGGCCGCGCCCGACAACCTCAACCCCAGAAAGAGGCCAGGCCCCATGGCGTCGCCTGACGAAGACGAGATGATCTACCGGGGCAGCGTCACGTTCGATATCGCAGTCCCCTTGGACGCGATCGCGAGCGAACTCGCCGACCTACTCGCGTCCGGCACGGTTGCCGCCCTCTACGTCGGTTCCGGCCCGCGACGGGCATTGACGGGCGTCGAAGGCGCCAACGACGAGGACGGCTGGGCCTGGTCAGAGACCTGGCACGAGATCCAGTGGATGCAGGAGTCCATCGCCCGACGACACGGGCGCACCCTGCATTCCGCCGCCACCTACGACTCCGACGAGCGCGGAAGCGGCACCCTCGTCGTGGACCACGGCGGCCGTTTCCATGACTGCCGGGACGGCGAGGATCCCGAATCGCACCGCACCCGCGCATGCGACTGCTTCCCGGTCAGCGAGCCCGGCGACACGCTGTTCGCCGTCGCCGAGGTCACCGACAACGACCGGGTGACCATCGCCGAGGTGCCCGCTGGGCCGTTCATCGACTTTCCGGTGATCTGCGCGGACCACGGCGACGTCGCCTGTCCGACCAGCCGGCGAGAGGCGGTTTTCCGCAGGGAGGCCCACCTGGTCGACGCGCACACTCCCAGCCCCCTGCCGCTCGCAGCCGTCCCCGCCCTGGCGGAGCTGCCAGCCCGGGTGCTTGACCACATCCGCCAGGCCGCCGACGAACTCCTGCTCGGCCGCTCCCACGCCGCCCCGCTGGCCATTCGCCACCGCGACGCCGCCCGCCACCACACCCGCCAGGCCGAATCCGCGCTGCGCAAGCACGGCCCCGCCAACACGACGGCCTTGCTGATCCGCGCGCTCGTCGAGCTGCACGCGGCCACGCCCGACCGGGAGCACCCGCCGGGCAGCCAACCCAACCGCCCCTGACCCCGGCACCCGGCCCCCAGCCACGCACGACATGGGGGAGGAGGCCCGCACCCCCCTGGTGCGGGCCGTTGGCGTTGCCGCAGACGGACGTCGAGCGACAGGGGCTGATTCTTGTGCGCGGCCGGATTTGCTCGGGCCCGCCGCACGCGGGCCCGCTCGGTGTGACTGCCGCAGCCGCATGGGGTGTTGCGGCTCTAACGGCGCGTGACGGCAGTGTCCGGACCGACCCGCCGGGAGCCTGTCCCCGGCCCCGGCAGCACCCGATGAGCGCTCGGCATCCCGAGCCCCGGGCTGCGCCGCTCGCCCGTCGTTCTGGAGCTCGCGCCATGCCGCAACTCACCACACCCATGCCCGCTTCCACTAACGCTCCCTCCGCCACTGCGACACTCGCGCTGACCGACGCGATGCAGGCCGACCTGCTCGAACAGGAAGCCGAGAACGCGGCAGCACTCCTCGCCGCAGCCGGTCACCCGGCGCTCCTTGAATGCCACAAAACCGCCGAGCTGCTCACCACGTACGCCGACGTACACCCCGACGATCAGGCGCAGCTGTGGGCGTTCGAAGCCGTAGAGCGGATCACCGCGTGCGCGTGGGCCATCGTCGAGGGCGACGATGAGCAGGTCCGCGCGTACGCCCGCCAGGCCAAGGGCGAACGCGCGGCCATGACGCTGGGCCGCCTCGATGACGAAGGCCCAATGACGCCGCAGCGCCTGGCCGCCCTCGACGCCGACACTCTTGCCCTCCTGGCCTGGTACGCGGGCCCGTGGCCGGTCCGATGGCTGTTCGCGCCGGAGAAGGACAAGGCGGGCCGCGTGATCCGCCCCCGCGTGATCATCCTGTTCCACGGGCCGGGCGGCATGTCGGTCGGCATTAGGGACATCCTCGGCGCGGACGTGGACTTGATCGGCGTCGACCTCGACCGCGGCGCTGTGGCAAGCGCGACCGCCGCCGGGTTCACCGTGATCCACGCGGACGTGACCGACCTCGACCCGGAGAATCCCGCGCTGCAGGACGTGAGCGGCATCGTCCTGACCCCGCCCTGCCAGGCCTACAGCCCGGGCGGGCTGAGGAAGGGCCTGTACGCGTCCGCGATCGAGCTGATCGTGTCCGTGATCCGCGGCGTGGGCGCGGCTGCGGGGTTCTTCCCCTGGGACCGCTCGCCCAGCGGGTACGCGCCCCGCTCCGGGGACTCCTGGGACGAGGTCCGCCAGCCCCTGGCCGCTCTGGAGGACGCCCGCGCGGGTCTGATGGCCGAGGTCGTTCTCTGGCCGCTGGCGATACTCGCCCGGGGCGGAAGCGTCGAGTGGGTCGCGGTCGAACAGTCCAGCGCGCTGCCGCAGGAGATCGAAGATGCGCTGTTCAGCGAGTTCGCACAGGCCGGATGGCGCACCGTCGAGGCTGAAACACTCGACGCGGTCCACTACGGAGCCGCTTCGCATCGCAAGCGCCGCTTCATGGCCGCCTACCGCACCAAGAAGCCATTCGTCGATCTGCGGCCCACCGAGCCGTTCCCCACCACGACGTTCGCCCAGTGCGTTGGATGGGCTCCCGGCCGCACGGTCAACACACGCGGTGAGCGCGGCCTCAACCCCGCAACGGGGCGGCCCAAGGGCGGCGGCTCACGCAGCGCCGACAGACCGTCCACCTGTGTCACAGGCACCGCGTACGGATGGCAGGACGCCGAAACCGGCGAACGCATCACGCAAGCCGACATCGGCAAGCTCGTCGGCTTCCGCGCAGACTACCCATGGCAGCACGTCGGCCGCGGCAAAGGCAGTCGCAACATGGCCCAGCAGGCCGCCGATGCCGTCTGCCCCATGGTGGCGGCCGCCGTGATGGGGCGCATCCTGGACGAGGAGGAGTGGGAGCCGCAGGCCCGGGCGTACGTCCGGGCGCTGTACCAGATCCACACTGTCGGTGCCGAGCCCACCGCCGTCTTGGTGCGGGACATGGAGCAGCTGCTGCTGCCGATGCTCACCAACGGCGACGTCCAGGTCATCCCGGCCCACGCACGGCTGTACGTGCCCTACGGCATCCCCCTGTAACAGCGGTTGGCCTCACTTCCCCTGTTCGGCCCGCACCCCAGCAGGGGTGTGGGCCGTCGTCGTCCGCATGCACGGCCAATCCGCTGCCCCGGTACGGTTCGCCACGCCGGGCGACCAGATACCCCACAACCGCGACGGCCACTGCCCACCACACCCGTGTGGCCGACGTGCGTCCTGCACGTCCAACCCTCGACGGTGGCCCCGGTCGCAAGGAGCGAAGGGGACTGTCGCACCGACGCCTGTACTCCTCCCATGTGCCGCCACCCACGCCGAGTGAAACCGACGTCGCCGGGGGCGCGTACTGCCACAAGGCCTCCGGCTAGGCCGCCGCGCCAGCCACCTTCCGGGCGGGCCACCCTCGTCAGCCGACGTCCCCGAGGCCCGGCCGGTTGCCGTGGCTTGCACCACTAACCTCCCACGCCGCCATGGTCACCAGGCCGGATCTCCGGCAAATCCACCCGCACCCGAGCACAGATCCGGAGCCCGACATGTGGTTCGCCGAGCCAGCCCACCCCTATGACGACCCCGACGACCCCAACGAATGGGCCTGGCGCAGAGGCCACTTCGAACTGACCTACACCGTCAGCCTCAAGACCCTGACCCTGGCCCGAGGCCCCAAGCAGTCCTGCCAACGCTGCCACGGCAACGGCCACCTCCCCTGGTGGGAGCGCCCCGCCGAGGAATCCTCCGACCCACCGCGTCGCTGCCCCCAGTGCCCCATCAGGCGCATCCTCTGCGAGAAAGTCCCCCTGTGGCCTGTGGTCACGATCGAGCGTCTGCGCACCTGGCGGTGGCGCCGCCGAGTCCTCCGCAATGCGCGCAATGCGGCCTCCACCGACCCGTGGCACGCCCCTGGACATGACCTCACTGAGGACCAGGGCGGCTACAGCGACGAACCCCCCTTCTGATCCGACCACTGGGAGACCCGATGCGCTATCTCATCACCACCGACACCCGCGAGATCCTGGCAGAGATCTACGTGCCCGCTGATCACATCAAGAGCGTGGTCATTGAGCGAGCCGACCGGCCCGAACTCCTCATCGCAGCGGCCGACCTTCATGCGGACGGCTCCGTGACCGTGGGGAACTGGCCCACCGGGGAGAACTGGGAGGTGTGCCTGCGCACCTCAGGAATCCCGCTGCCCGCCGGCGTGGAGGCAGCCCGCACCACCCGGTCCGGCACGCCCGCAAGGCCGCGACGGCGCCCGCGCCCCCCGCAACCCGCGCGCGCCACCCTGCGCCGCCACGCCTGACCGCCGCTTCCTGCAACGGCATCGGTGCGCACCGTCCACCACCGGCGCCCACCGTCCCTGCCGCCCAAGTTCCGCAGCACATCCCCGGCCCGAACGCCGAGATCCACGGCCCGAAGGTCCGACAGCCATAACCCGCCCCCGCCCACCACCGGGCTCGCCCTGCCGCCGTTTCCCAGGCCGGGCGGGCCCGGAGACGTTCCCGGCTCCACCCGCCCCGCCTGCCGCTCCCTGCGGGGTGGTTGCGTGGGTAGCCCCGCGGCCGGTCACGGTCCAGCCCCGGCCAGGCCACCAACGGTCAGGCCGTCAGCACCCCTACGGGAAGGACCCACCGTGACCGCTGACCAGAGCACTCGACTTACCCCCGCCCAGAGCGCAGACACAGCCCGGGAGGAGACCGACGGCGGCGCGGGGCTGGACGCCGCCGACCTCCGGGCAGAGCGCCGGCTGGCCGAGCGGGCCGGACTCGTCCCCGCCCGGCTCAGCACCATCCAGGGAACGGTGATCACTCACCGGGGAACCACCGAGGGCAGCGCCCCTGAGCACGCCGACGACCGCACAGTGCGCGCCGCCCTCGCTGACGCCGGGAACATCGTCAGGGCCCGTATCGGCGACACCTTCGACCCGGACGGCGATGACGCCAAGACCGTGCGCGGGATCCTCATTGCCCCCCGTACCGGCTACGACGGCCACGCCCAGGTGTGGTTCCTCGAAGGCGGCAAGCCGGAACAGCCGCGTTATAGCGTCGCCCTGGGCAACATCGCCGACACCCTCCACGCCGCTGGGTGGATCGTGAGCGATGGCGGCCCGGCCCTGGACATCCAGGCGACCGAGCTGGTGTGGCGCGCGGACAACGGCCGCCGTACCGCGTGGGACATCTACCCTGCGGCCCACCACTTCCAGCTCGTCACCGGTGGAAACGACGCCGGCGCCGTCCACGGCTGGACGTTCACCACACTCCAGGCTGGCACATACCGGTTCGGATGGGCCGATGGTCGGCTCGGCATGTCCGGACGGCTGTGGGACACCCGCCAGCTAGCCGCCCAGGCCCTCACCGGCCACAAGGAGGCCGTCCAGGCCCCGGCTGCATTTCCGGCCGCGACGGTGCCGACCGCGCCGGAAACCGGTGCCCGCCTGTACCAGAGCCCAACCAGCGCTCAGGTCTGGGAGATTGCCGCGCTCCTCGTCGGTGAAGGTGTCACCCTCTCCCTTGACGTTCTCGCCGCCGTCGCCGACGGCCGCGCCGTGTGGCAGGACGACAAGGGCGGGCAGTCCGCCGCCTCCCGGTACCGAGAGTGCGCCCACCACCTGCGGCAGGCCGCTGCAACCCTCACGCGTGCCGAGGACGGCACTGACGAGGAACGCGCCGCCACCGCCGACATGGCAGGCGCCCACGTCGAAGCCGCCACCACCCATGCCCACGAAGCCGACCTGACCGCAATCTGACCCAGCCCCGCGCGGCGCGACGGGCCAACACCGAGCGCACCACGCTGCTCCCCGATGAGGAGCACCAACAGCCGTCTACCACGTACCGCCGTCCTGCCCGGCAATCCCAGGCGGGGCGGCGGTACCTGCTCATGGTTGCGGCCCTAACCCGGCCTGCCATCACTGTTCATGGTGCCGGGCCGGGACAGCGCCCACCACCGCGCTCCCGACCCGTTCGCCACCCAACTCCGGTTCGAGAACCGTCGAAGGGAGTTGGCTTTCCCGAGCGGCAGGAGACGACATGGACCACCACAACGTCATCGACCACCAGGGCGCCGTCCACGAAGCGCTGCTCAACAGCTACACCGGGTTCCTGATCGATCTGGCCTGCGGCGCGGGCCGCTACCTGATCGTGCATCGCTACGAGCAACTGGACCCGCAACGGAATACAACAGATCCCTTGTCGTGCCCTTCGTGCAAGGCGATCAACGCCGCAGGGCACGCCGGACCACGGCACCTGGGCCACCTGACCCGAGAGCATGCCGAAGCAGTCCTCGCCCACGCCGACAGCCGCGGTTACCCGCCTGCTCTGGACAACGAGGGGCTCCGCCTCACCTTCAAATCCCTGAACCTCGCCAGCCCGCCCACCCAGGCGCTCTATCCGCTGATCAGAGAGCACTTGGCCACCATGCTGACCGAGCGGGCACTGGCCGTGCCGGAGGGCACTCCCCAGGTGCTTGTCGAGTACCAGCGTTATACCGGCGGCACCGTCCAGGCCCCGATCGGCGTCGGCGACCGGCTGATGCGCAACGGCATCGCCAGCGGTCACTGGCCGACCGTCACGGTCGCGGCTATCGAAGACACTCCAAACGGCGTCATCGTCACCGTCAAAGAGAAGAATCGGCCGCCCTTCAACTGGCCGGCGGCCGAGGTCCCGCGCTGTTTCTTCAAGCTGGATCGCGCCCCCGGAGTGTGACCGGGCGACATCGCCGACCTGGGAGCGCACCCACCCCCACGTGCGTGCCCGGCCCGGCACCTTCGTTGCGCCGCTACCCCCCCCCACCGGCCCAAGGTCGGTAGCAGCCGAACCGGCACCCCTCCGCCTACGACCGGCGGCCGTGCCCCATTGCAACCGCCACCGCCATCAACACCCCTTCGGAGAACCATCCGCCATGTCCGCCACGAACTACCACCGCGCCGCTGCCACCGTCGCCGAAGCGCTCGCCCTCCTGGACGACAACCCCGACTTCGGTCAGGCCCGAGACAGCGACCCGAACTGGCCCGCTGACGCCGAACGCGCCGCGGTACTGGCCCTGCGCACCTTCCGCGACCGCCTCACCCCCGGCGAGGACCGCAGCCGCGACGCCGCCCGAGCCCGCGCCCTCATCACGTCCGCCCTCACGGCCACCCCCGTTCCCAACGTCGGCGACACACTCACCCTCACCCTCCACACGCCCGACCCCGAATCGCCCACCTACACCACCTTCCGCATCCACGGCCACCTCGACCAGGCCGCGCAACTCCACTTCGACTCCACCGATCTTCCCGCCATGGTGGCCACCCTCACCAGCGTCCTCGCCAGGGATGAAACCCATGCAGTCCTGACCTCCGAGGTCCCCAACCACGAACACGGCACCCCCTCCTGGGAGCGGCTCCTGCGGCTGTGGCACCTCACCCCCGGCTACACATCCCTCACCCAAGCCGAAGCCGAAGCCCTCATCCCTCACCTCCACGTCCGCTACAGCTTCCCCCCGCCGTCCCCGGCGCTCAGCGACACCGAGCCGACCCACACCCCGCCGCACCTCGCCACCGCACTCACCACCCACTGATCTCCCGTACTGGCCCGTCCGCAACCCTCTGATCCGCCCCGCACCTCTCTTCGGGCCCGTCCCGCCGAATCCCGGCCGGGGCGGGCCCGCCTCCTGCCCCTGTCAGGGTCAAGGGTCGTTGCTGCCGGGCCAGACATCAGGATCCGCTGCGACCGACACGACCACCGGCACAGGGGCAGCGTGTAGTCGCAGCCCGCTGACCCTGGCCGGGCGGGCTGGGCCGTGCCCGTGTGCTCCTGCTGCCGGTTGCGGGGCTATCGGTCCGTCCGGCCATAGTCCGTGGTGCCGGACTCAGAGCCCGGCACCCCTGCCGCCCTCTAGGCAGTGGCAGGCCCAAGCTGTTCGCCGGGGCCGCTCCCTCATGGCCTTGAGCGCAGTCGGCCCTTCCCCAGCCATGCCACAGCGGTCGGTGTGGTTGCGCTGCTTGCCCGCAGGCCTGGCACGGTCGCGCCGGACGGCCACTTCTCAGGACCGCCACCCACCTTCACCCCGCGAAAGGAACTTCCGCGTGCCGGATCCAAGCTCTTCCACATCCCAGCACCCCGAAACCTCAATGACCCTGCCCAGCCAGCCCCCGCACGACCCCGAGGTCCTTCACACCCGCCTCAAAGCGACTGCGCAGACCCTTGCTCAGGAAGTCAAGATGCTCGGCTCATCACAACTGGCTGACTATCTCAGCAAGAGCGGTCGCCCGATCGAGGACCTGTACAGGGCCAACAACTCATGGACCGCGATTCTGCGCCGCGCAGGCCTCGCCGCCGACGCGTCTCAACCGAGAGAGGCAGACCTGTTGAAGCGGGTTCATGCCTTTCTGCATGTCGACGGCACCGAGCGCGTCCAGGTCTACGACCGCCTGCTGGGCGACGATGCACCGTCCTATGACAGTCTCGGGCCGACGGAGCAGACGCTTGCCCGCATGCTGTTCTTCAATCTCTGGGACAAGGCCGGAGGTTTCTCCTCCTACGCACAGGGCTTTGAGTCGCTCCGTGAGCAGAGCGCGTTTCGAAGCGAACTGCGGCAAGTCCTTGCTTACGTGACGGAGCAGAAGTCTGACCGCGTCCCGATCCAACTGGGAGGCGCTCACGCGCACATCCCCCTGAAGGTTCACAGCGAGTACAACAGGTCCGAGATCCTCGCGGCCATGGGTGTGGCCCGCTTCGGTGGGCAAATGCCAGGATTCTTCGCTCAAGGCGTTCTGTGGGATGAAGTGAACCGGACCGATGCACTTCTGATCACTCTCCAGAAGAATGAAAGGGACTTTTCCCCCACTGTTCGCTATAAGGACTACGCACTGAGCCGGACTCAATTCCACTGGGAATCCCAGAGCACCACCGCGAACACCTCGCCCACCGGACTGCGCTACCAGCAGCATGCTCAACGTGGCAGCCATGTACTGCTCTTCATGAGGCGAAACAAAGACACGGACATCGGCAAGGCCCAACCCTGGATGCTGCTCGGTCCAGCCACATACGAGTCGCATACGGGCAGCAAGCCCATGGCTGTCAGATGGCGTCTGGACCACGAGCTTCCAGCGGATGTGTGGGCTTACGCCTCAACGGCCGTGATGAACCTCTGAACCCACCGCGCTCCTTCGCCGGGCCCCGCCCGTACCGCCCTAGCGGTACGGGCGGGGCCCGGCGTTGGTGGCCCGGCGTCTAGCCGCGCCGCCCTCGCGGCCACCACCCCGCCAGCCCCCGGACCGCACCACCGCTGGGACAGGGGGCTGACGCACGTCCCGGCCACCGTCTTGTCGACCCGCCGCACTTCGACCGTGCGCCCATCGCCCGGCACCCGCGCCCCGAAAGCTTTGGCTGTCCCTCGGGCCGCCCGTCGATGCGGCGGGGCGGCCGACCACGTGGCGCTGTAGCTCCCCCAACTCCGGCCCCGTATCGCCCATCACGGCGGTACGGGGCCTGCGTATGCCCTTGCCGCTCTAACCCGCCACTCCCCAACGGTGATCCCGCCGCCCCGCAGCCCCGGCCCTCAGGCCGAGCCGCGAACGGCACCTCTCCCTGGCTACCTAGCAACCTATGGAGCACCGATGGACCAGCTCGGCCTGTTCGCCACCGCCGAGGCGATCCCGGCGACTTTCACCGCACGCCCCGCCCCACGCTCGACTGATCTCCCCGCACCCCGCCTGGCCCCGGTGCCGGGCCCGGGTGGGGCGGCCGTCGGGCCCGACGGCCTGTTCGTCGCACCTCGCCCCGAACTGCCCTCGGCCCCCACGCCCCGCCGTGAACTGCCCTCCGTCCAGATTCCCATCCCTGTCCGGCGCGGCGTCAGACCGCTTCTGATCGGCAATCCCCGCGACGCCGGGCAGCGGCTTGGCGACGCCGTCGCCGACGCCTGGCATTCCTCCTCCTGGGGCGGTTACCGCATCGATATCCCCGTCAGCATCGTCGCCGCCCTGGCCCTGTACCCCCTCAAGGGCCACACCACCGACGTCACCCGCATCATCAGCACCTGCACCGACTGGCAGCTCCTGCAGGGCTACCGAGAGATCTATGCGACCACCTGGGCCCACCGCCCCGACCTGGCTGCCCACATGGCCCCGCTGATGGGTTGGCTCGCCGAAGACAACGCGGACGAAAAGGTGTACGCGGTCCGGCGGGTGACCGACACGGCACTGAAATATGGCGTGCTGGAGATGACCGGCAGCCCCGACCCCGACGGCCGCTGCGACACCGACCTGATGTCGTGGACGATCACCTCGCTGCGCTCGCACGGTGCCCGGCAGGGCCTGGGCGAGTACCACACACCGCCGGAGCTGTGCGACGTGATGGCCCGCCTGACCGTCGGCAACGAGCCGCCGCACAAGGGCGCGTGGTTCCACGAGCCCGCCGGCGGCACGGGCGGCATGTTCCGGGCCCTCGCGCAGCACCTGCGCAACCTTCACGTGGACCCCGCCGACTACGGGTGGGCGATCAACGACATCGACCCGCTCGCGAGCGCAGGTGCGGCCGTCAACGCGATCGTGTGGGGCCTTGGCCCGAACGTGCTGGTCAGCTGCGGGGACACCCTCGCGGAGGGCGACCTGCCGGATCGTGCCGCGCGGGAGCGGGTAGCCCTGTTCGAGGAGCGGGACCAGATCGCGGGGTACGTCGCGGTGGTCGAGGCGATCGGGGAAGCGATGGCCCTCGTCGACCGGCTCATGGCCGGGACGCACGACCACCGATAAGCCGACGCCTACCAGCCACGAGCACCCGGACGTCACCACATAGCCAGCCCGCCGGCACCCACCGATCGCGAAGCTGACCCGCACTCTGGCCCCCGCAACCCACGTGGCCGCGCCTGCTGCTGGTTGCGGGGCTATCAGTCGGTCCGGCCATGGTCCGTGCCGTCGGGCCAGGGGGCCCGGCACCCCCCCTACTGCCATCGAAGGGTCCCGGCATGACCACCCACACCCACCACATTCCGATCGTGACCGCCACCATCACCGACGGACCGCCTCCCGCTCCCGGTTCATCGACCGGCACCGGTCCGCACGAGGCGTTCACCGTGATCGTGTACGTGAACGTCGAACTGCACAGCTTCTTCGCCTACGAGCCCGGCCATACCGTTGCTGAGGTCACCACCCCGGACAGCAAGCCGCTGCGCCTGACGTTCCGGGCCGCCGTGGACTGTCAGGCTGCGGCCGATGCCGCGTTCCGTGTCGGCATCCGGCAGGGCATCGATGATGGCGAGCAGATCTGGCCCGACGATGTGCGGTTGGTGTCAGTCGGTGACGTCCTGGCCGTCACCGATCCGCAGGGCTCGACGACGTATCTGAGCATCGACTCGATCGGCTTCTCCCCGGTCAGCAAGCCGCGTGTGATTGTGCCGCTCGGAGGGACCGTCGCGACCTGGCGCGTGTCCTGAAAACCCCGGCGTACCGAGCCAAGTACCGGCCCGCATTCCCTCGATGGGGGTGCGGGCCCCCGCCGTTCCGCACGCGGCCGCTCATGACACCACTGACGCCCCCGCCCGCCTCGGCCCCCTGCGCCCCAGTTCCGGCCGCGCGGGGCCAGCTCGCCGGGACCGCCCCGCCCTGCTCCGGGAGGCCTAGCTCCGTTGCTGGGCCTGCCCCTGCCCATTCCGGCCAGTAGCGGGCCTGTCGTCGTCTTCTCCCACCACCAGGCCCCGCGCCGCCCCGCCCGGTCCCGTCGCCCGCCTGCCGACCTGCGCCCTGAGGTCTGGCGGCCGGTCGTCGGGGTTGCGGCACTAGCCATCCTCCGGTCCATCGTTCCCGCGTTCCGGCCCGCCGGGGAGCACTGCACAACCCCGCTCCCCACTCACGGAGTCCTCTCCGTGATCAGCAGGGCGTCAGGCCCCGGGCCGACTTCACCCACCGGAGGTAGTGCATGTCGCACGCAACCCTGACCGTCACCGCCGCTGTCCTGTCCCTCATCACCACCCTGTTCGCCATCACCGCTCTCAAACCGGTGACCTACGGCCGTCCCGGCCAACTCATGCTCCAGATCGCAACCGCCCTCGCGGTGAGCGCAGCGCTGTGGGCGGCACTGGGCCAGTACCTCCTCACTGCCGCCTACGGCCTGTGCTGCGCCCCCGTCACCGCCCTCGGTATCCGCGCCATCCGCCACACAGAGCCCACCTCCACCACGATCGCCCCGGTCGTGTTCTTCCCCGTCGTCGTCACGCACGCCCCCGAAGCCGCCGACAGCCTGTACCCGTACGACCCGGCCAACCTGCGTATCGCCACCGTGGCCGAAGTCCAGCCCGGTGACCTGATCGTCGGCGACTTCTCCGGCACGCCCCTCCAAGCCGGCGGCTACCTGGCCAACCCCTACCCGGCCGCGCCCGCCACGCACGACGCCCACCACTGCCCCGAATGCGGATGCGTCGACGAGCCCGGCGTGCGCCTGTCCACTCCGGACGCTGACGGCAACCCGTGGGGCGAGTGCGACGCGTGGGCCTCCACCGGATATGTGCTCATCGTTCCCGCCCCGCTCCGCGCTGCGATCGAGCTCATTGTGGACCGCGACCCTGACAGCGACACCACCCTGACTTTCATCAAGAACGGCCGTCCTGTCACGGCGCAGGACCTCGGCATCCGCGTCTTCGACGTCGACCCTGGCCGCTCCGGCGCCAACGCGCAGTGGCGCGCCCAGACCGAGCAGGAAGCCGCGAGCGCCAGCCCGGCAGTCGCCGAGACTCTGCGCTACCTGGCCTCCGCCTACACCCGCTGACCCGCCCCCGTCTCCGGCGGCCGCCAGCCCGCCATCCCCCGTCAGGGACGGCCCACCCTTGCCCCGTTAACCTCGCGCCCATTTACGGTTCACGCACGGCCCAGCCAGATCCCCCGGGGCCGACCCCTACCGTCCCAGCGCCGGGCGGAGTGAAGCAGAAGCAAGGAGGAACGACGGATGAGAAGCGAACTGCCCGGAGAGGTCCGCAAGGCGTTTATGAACCTGGAACACCGCATCACGCACCTGGAGGACGCACTGCAACACGCATGCCAACTGCTATGCGCTGCGGGACTGCTGGACTACGCCGACCGCTCGGAATTCCAGGACAGCCTCGCCACCCGCCGCGAGCGGTTCCAGCAGACCATGGAGGACCTGCGGAGAGATGAGAGCGATTGGGGCCAGCTCCAGGACTACAACGAGCATGACGACTGCGGCACGAACCTTGCCGGCTGACCCTCGCGCCTAGCCTACGCGCGGCCCGCCCTCGACTTGTCCGAGGGAGGGCCGTCCTGTGCCGCTGGCCCGACGCGCACACCCACCGATCCGTCTTCCAGCCCGCCTGCACCCACCCGCACGGCCCCTGCCCCTGCCCCTGCCCCTGCATCCCCAAGGCGGGGCCACGCCGACGCTCTTGCCTGGCTAACACCCGGTCCGGCACATGCTTCCTCAACCGCCTGACAAACGGACCGGCGTCTGGCAGGCCCACCAGTTTCAAGGGAGCAGTCCGTGTTCTTCACCGACCCGATCGATCTCGCCCGCGCTCTAGGCACCTCTGACACCCTGACCACTCTCGCCGCAGCCGTGGACGCCTCCAACCCCAAACTCACAATGGAGACCCACACCCTGCCCACCCACACCGCACTCGTCATCCAGGACGCCGACGCCCCGCTGCGCACTCGCACGACAATCCACCTGCTCATCGATCCGACGACCGGAGCCTTCACCATCCAGGGCGCCGCTCTCAACGGGCTGCGTTGGAACACGGCCCTGAACACCCTCGCCGCCGAGACCACCGCCGTCTGGCAGTGGCAACCCGCCGACCCTGCCCACCCCGGCTACTTCAACGCCACCCTGCACCACGGCTCCCCCTACGCGGCCGTCACCAGCATCGAGCGCGCGCACCACGACCAGCAGGCTGCGAACGCCACTCTCACCCTCGCCCCGGCCAGCCGAGCCGCATGTGTCCGCACCTGGATGGCCGCCGCCAGGTTCTGCCACCTCCTCCTCACCGGACGCCCCGCCCACACCCCCACGCCGGTCGCCGAAGAGAGCCCCGCCCAAGGCCCTCACACCGTCCTCGACGTCCTGTCCGCCCCAGACGTACACGACCTCCTCCGCTACGCCCTGTGCATGTACCAGGCTGTCGCTCCCTGCTCCGCGCCCAGCCCG
>Ga0307517_10001393_pt1 | contig 40609 bp, 69 predicted proteins | sample 23_EM_MG_FD_194515 | JGI IMG/M metagenome (GOLD analysis project Ga0307517, IMG submission 194515) | Populus trichocarpa ectomycorrhiza microbial communities from riparian zone in the Pacific Northwest, United States - 23_EM | ecosystem: Host-associated > Plants > Roots > Unclassified | place...
AAATCTTCATCATATACTCCACTTCGACCACAACAACCTCAGAGTCTTCATGCTGCTCTGGAAATTCTATCGACCTCCCACTCTGATAGCGGTCACAGTTCCGCACAACGGTCCCACAACAAGAATTCAACCATCCGCAGTGGCTCGTACGGATATTACTCATCCACAGATGAAACGCCAGTCACACCATCCAAGAAAAGAAACGGTAGTTCCCCTCCATCGCCGTCACGGCCCATCCCAGACACCCCTAAGCATCGGCCAACAGTCGGAGGGAAGGGAATAAGCAGCCCAATCCTCAATCATGGTAATGAATGATTTCCTTCCCTCGCGAACTCCACTCCTGATTAACTTCATCAGAGGCAACGATACAAATGAGTCCAGTCAAGAACAGAGCTACTGGTAAACCCATTTCTGTGGAGCCTCGGGTCATAATTCCTGGTGCATCCATTGCGACTCTTGGTTCTGGGTGTGTATTTGAATCAACTTTAAACGGGAACTTTATAGACTCAACTATTCCCAGAACATATCCGATCCTTCCTCATGCACTTTCGAACGATATCCAACAGTTCTCCGAGTCTGATTATGCCAGGCAATACTTTTCGACGCATCGAACAGGATTTATATTTAGGAGGAGAGTGCCAGTGGCCCAGCTAATGACCTGGCAGAAGGTACGGTACCTCGAAATCCAACAGTCCGATCCCATTAAATTGATTTTGGCTGCTCTTAGGCTCCTTTAACGTCGCCTCTTCTGCTACTTAATCGCACACTCCATAAGAATGCCGTCAAGGTCTTTAAGGTCATCCAACATATCATGGGCGACCGCGAACGAGAAAAACAGGTCAACGTTCGACTCCAGGCTGACAGTCAAATCTCCATGATCACCTCCATCAACACTTCTACCACTTCGCTATCCAGCTATGCTGTTAGTATCCTGGAGGAGGAAAGGTGGCTTCTGGGCGAAGGCCTCAAGCATGGTGAACTGAGAGATGAGATTTATTGTCAGTTGATGAAGCAGCTGAGTGGCAATGCAAGCAAGTGCGTATTGTTCCTCAGTACGTGGAAAAACTATTGATGTTTACCTAGGGAGAGCGTGTTCAAGGGGTGGCAACTTCTTTGCGTCCTTCTCATCACCTTCCCGCCGTCCAAGAATTTCGAAACATATCTGCAAGGCTTCATCCAGAAACACACGACCCAACAAGAAGGCAGAGTGGACATCATGGCCAAATATTGTCTTCGTCGCCTACTCTCGATCTCGAATAAGGGACCAAGAGGAAAACCTCCGATGATTGCAGAAATAGAAACCGCTTCGGTGAGACTATTGCGTTGGGTTATTTGTATTTTCTAATCTCACCCTTCTCTTTTCCAGGATGCTGCGTTCAACCCATCAACATTCGGAGAATCCTTAGATGCCATCATCAGATTGCAAGAGCGAAATTACCCTCATCAGAAAATACCTATTATCCTTCCGTTCCTCGGAGACGGCATCCTGGCGCTTGGAGGCATGAAGGCAGAGGGCATCTTTCGTGTTCCAGGAGACAACGACTCGGTCTCGGGACTCAAACTCCGTATTGACCGTGGCTATTACACTCTGGACGGCGTGGACGATCCACATGTTTTGGCGTCCCTCATGAAGCTCTGGCTACGCGAGCTTTGCGATCCTCTCGTTCCGGAAGAGCTGTACAACGAGTGTATCCACCATTCGAAAGATCCTGAGGCATGCGTCCAAATTGTTGAACGACTCCCCACGATCAATCGCCGTGTCGTGCTTTTCGTCATCAGCTTCCTCCAATTATTCCTCGAAGACCGGACACAAAGTGTCACCAAGATGACGCCTGCGAACCTGGCGCTGGTCATGGCCCCAAATCTTCTTCGCTGTACATCGGAGTCTATGTCTGTCGTATTTACTAATGCTCAGTGGGTGTCGACTCTTGTCTACCTTGCCGCAACAAAGTTTTAACTCTCCACTTTCCCCCCCAGATATGAACAAATATTCGTCTACAACTTATTGCTTCACCTCCGATGCGACGAGGTCGACCATAACTACAAGCCTGCACATGGTTTGGGTGCTGTTGCTAGTAGCCCTCACAAAAAGAACAGGAATCGATCTCGACATCCAGATCAATAACGATCTTCATCTTCTCATTGTTTTCATAGTATTGTTTTCATAGTATAGACTTATATACCCTATCTTGGATGGAATTTCTTTCGGTTATATTTGCAACACATTCCTAGTATTAGTTGGTTAATTAGCAGGTCACATATTAAATAACAAATCCGTAGTGCTCTACTCCATTAACGCCGTTGACTTCTGAACCGGCCTTTCTGCTCTTTGGGCATATTCCAGTCATTGAATGTCCATGCATCCGTCGTGGGGTCCGCTGGTTCAGTCATCCACCCATCAAACGATCTTTTACCCTTTCCCTTCGAAGCCCAGGGTGCTTCTCGAGGGGCGACTAGCTGTTCGATCTTGGTTAACATTGACCAAAGTTCACGGGTCTCCGCCCCCTCGTCATCCAGTGAATGGTTTTCGTTGAGATCTCTTCGGATTATATCCACTAATCTGCGCGTTTTCCCATTTACAGGAACACCATTAAGAACCATTTCATCGATAGACTTCAATACCCCTGGTAAATCCTTGAATGACTTCCAGTGAGTCTCAATGAGTTCGTTGTATGCATCTGTTGAGCAACCAAGAACATAGGAAGCGACTGAGAGATTCCGAGCGTGTTCGAAGATGAAAAGCGCAAGATTCGGATCATGATATTGATCTCGGAATGTTTGCATGAGGTGGGCGATCATGTAAGGATAAATTGGGGATTGGAGAATTGGGAGAGGCTTGCTGGAATTAGATTCAGAGGCCGCCTCGATAGCACGTTGAGCTTCTTCGGCATACTTCTTCGATTCGTCGAAAACTTCGCGTGCGGCCCATTCAAGGAGTCGCTGATCATCGACACAATAGCTCATCTGTTCCTTCTTCTGGTCTAGCATTTGTGAATACGTCCGGGGTTTTTCTGGCGAGCGAGTAAGGCGGCGTAACCGGCCAATGAGATCGTCGACCTTTCCCCGACCTATACCATTGTTATCGGTGACTCTTTTTAGCGGTGGGCTTTCTTTTTCGGCATCCTTCGAGTTGAATATCATATCGAGCATGCCAGTCAAGACCTTGGATTCTCGCTCTGTCAAGGTCTGTCGGCGCTGTGTACCAAACGGCCTGTCAGGAGCGGATAGGTCGGCATCAGGAATGAATTCCAAGTCCTGTGCTTTTCCCCTGGTTGACCTTTGACCGTATTCTACCAATGTGTTGCTTCGCCTATCATGATCCTTGAATCTGGCATCTTGACGTGAGAAAAGCGATCGCTGTTTCGAGGACGAAGGGTCTCTGCGCGCCCCAAGATAAGTGGAAATTCTCGCCAAAGCTGAACAACTCCACATACCGCGTTTGATTCAAATTCCACGCGCTTGCGCTTAACAAACGGCTGGTGATGGCATAAGGGTTGATATTGCATTCCGGTGAAGTTCTTGCCCACGCAAGTAGCGCTGAACGACCCTTTTCATCAAGGTATGATAGGAAAGCAGTGGAGAGGTGTCTTACAGGCAGAGGTGGCTCTTGACAAACGAGGGACACGGTGGCAGCTGGAGAGCATCGTCAGAATTTAGTGCAGAATGCTTAGGTAATGCCACTGTCCCGCGGCAATTGCCGGCACACCTGGAGTACAAAACATTACGGAGGTATTTCTTCCGAGTCTGCTTCCTCAATAATGGTGCTGTAAAGTGGTGGGATAATTAACGTCATGCATTTATCCAGTTAGTCTCTCCTATATAGACTGCGATATACCCCGGATACTACTTACATGAAATATCGAGTGAGGACGTGCACACTGTTAATGAAAATACAGGGTGCCACGGTCCACCGTTAATTCTCCGGGCGGCCTGTTTTTTCGCGTCGAAATTGGATCACGTGCCAGTGAGTGCGGGGAAATCCAAATTCACTGCACTCCAGCCAAGTATTCTGTCAAATTCAAATGAAAAAAGAGAAAAAAGACACTCGACTCCAAGTCATAAACTAATCTCGGGGTGCTATGCTAATACGCAAAGGTAGATTCTCTCCGCTCAGTTGCTCCCCCTCCAGCGTTGGCAACATCACTAAGCATGCTTCTCTCCTCAGCCGTTGAATTTCGGGAGTGAGCGAGAGATCAAAATTGTTGATGATCTCAACCGTTAGTGCCATCACTTCGTACAGTGCAAATCTCCAGCCAATACAAGTTCTGACACCCCCAGCAAAGGTGAGTCTGTTATATGATGTTCATCATCCGACAATTAACCAATTCTCCCAAGGACTTACAAATTTCCATAAACCCCGAGGGTGGGCCCTTTCTTCCCACCAGATTTACGGAACCACCTTTCTGGATTGTATACGTGGGCATCTTCACCGAATATTTCTGCATTTCTAAGAAAATAAGATCGGGTCAGACCACGGAACCACGGGGATCATCGAAGGATACCTGTTGTACGCCGCAATAGATAGTATGATCTTCGTGCCTTTGGGGATAGGCAGCTCGCTTATTGTTTTGCCATCCATAGTCTTTATAGGCTTCGACAACGGCAAAATGTCGTCGTTCGCAGCTTGGCGATAGTTTTGATATAAAGCAGGGTGGAACCGCATCGATTCCTGGACGGGTTCAGCAAAAAAAAAAAAATGATTGGACTTTTCTAGATCAACCTTGATTACCGCCGAAAGGTAGGGCATGTTATCCAGATCTGTAGCGGTAAAGTCAGAGTCCCCGCGAACATGAATTGCGTGCTCCATTGTTCTGATTTCATCTCGAAGTTTCTTCTGTACGGTTGGATTCCTGGCCACCTCTAATAAAACCCAGCAGAGAGTTGTCGCACTGGTTTCATGTCCTGCTAACAAAATCGTGCTGTTCTCAAATCGATGAATGTCAGCTTTATTGTTGAGGGTAACCAACCAACCGCATTTGCGCAAGCATCTCTTCTTCCGTCAGACAAGTGCCGTGCTCTTCTGAAGCATTCGCCTTAACTGGGAATCTAGTTAATCGGAAGGCCAATCATGGATTGAAGGAATACCTACCAAGTAAAGATAATATATCTTTATTTCCTTTCCCCTGGAGGAGAGCAGCGGCTTTCGATTCGACAAGCTGACGGGTGACGGTATTCGCAAGCTTTTCAGTATGTCGTGCGTGGACCAGATTCCGTGCACGGGAAAATTTGGACCTTAACTGAAGCAACCATACGGGGAAGATGGTTTGGATAAAAAGTGCAGATCTTGGGGGAGAGCCGAGGGTATCAGACCTTCGGGAAATTAGGTTGGCTGCAGCTAGGATGTGATCAAGGTGTGACAAACATTAACCCGAGGTACGCTTTCATAAATTCGTTGTCCCTGTTGGACAGGGCGCCAAATTGGTAGTCAAACGCGGCTAAGAGACGCGGATCATTGTCAAGTCAAATGTTTATGAAAATCAGACGAACCTTCTCCGATGGAATCCATAGTCGCACGAGAAAGCCAGGACGCGACATTCATAACTGCAGACTGATCGGGCGAGTTCACAAGGGCATCCGTCCATTGGGCTGTTAACTGCCCAATCATTTTGAATAACAAGGGGTATTGAGTTGAGAAAGAAAAAATACCTCTGCGCCCACACGCCTAAATATTGGCACAAATGCTTTGGATTCGGGCGCTTGGAATAGGTTAGTTATTAATCAATAGAGCTTGCTCGCGATCTCACCTCCAAAACCAGGAAGCATGACTTTCCGTTGGCGCTTGTGGATATCAGCTAGAGAAAGGGTGATGTCGAACACATAAATCCGCCAGCAATTGCAATCCGTACCGTCTGCCCAGAGAAGTCCTCGACCCATTAGGATGCGAGAAATTTCAGTCCGTTCAGGCCATTTGAGAAAAGCATATCCTGTGACGAAAGTTAAAAGTGCAGTTCAGGATCTTAGCGGCGGAATAACCTACCAGAAGTGTGAAAGATATATTGAAGAGCTTTTGGGTCAGAAATGAGCAGCCGGTTTTCCTACAGTTAACCATACGTTAACAAGATGGTGAGGTATCGATATAATAAGGCTTCACCCCGAAAGGTCCTTTTATACGGACTACATCTCCGTAGGTTTTTTGATACTTGAAATCTGGGATACCGGCTTGGCTCTGAAATATTTCTGGGAGATTACCTAGTGGTCCTCAGGATTCCGCGGGGTATCATTGATTGAAGAAATAGATACCGAGGATAAAAGACTCTGCCTCAGGCCCGGGGACGTGTGCAACAGTGGGGCGCGTTGCTTTTCGATATGTAACCAGCAGTAAAAAGGAAACAGTGAAAGAAAGAACAAGAGTCTTGATAAACCATCATATCAGCGTTCGACCATTTCGACGTGCAAAAAATACCCCTCACATTGGTATAAAGATGCCATGCCTGAAAAATATGTGCAAGCTGGCCCCATAAATTCAGAGTGGCAAGTGGGAACATCCGAAAGAGGGGTGGCACTTAGATGGGAGAACCTAGTAATGAGGTTTAGGAAAGGGGAGATCCAAGCCAGTCTTTAAATGCACACGATGTGAAAGCAACAACCCATGGTTTGTGTGGTAATTGATGAATCGCTACATGTGACTTCAGTAGGCACTGGAGGTAGAAATTAGAATGCTCTGGGAATGCAACGGAAGCTGAGAGATATCACTGGGCCGATTAGTAGTCGGAGTCTATGCGTGAATGCAAAAATGTTTATCCAAATCTTTCTTCCCGAGTTGCACGTGCGCGCAAATAATAATAAAATTACAGTGTATTGCATATTGTTTTGCACACAGGTTTTTTTCGTCGTGCTGACAAATGCTGATGGTGCCTTTGCGGCAACTTCGGCTGGCCCGCCCACCCATGGTGTAGATCCCAAAGACAGCCCCGGGAGAGCGGTCCTAGATTTTTATGGAAACTCCAGCGCAGCTAGCGCGATTCCTGTGGTGGAAAGTGTCCATGGCACAGTGGATGCGGAATCGCCATTTATCGGCATCAATTTCAGTGTCTAGCCAAGCGGGACCAAACAGTCGTTTGAGAAAATTCGTGTGCAAAACAATATGCAACACACTGTAAGTGTAATTTAAATTTTACTGGTGTACTTAATCCACATTTTCTCCTCCTTGATCTCTTCTCAGGAACCAAGCTCAAAGTATGAGGGGAGTAGATCTCAGTCCTCCATTATCCCTTTGCATAACTTGGGGGAAACCCAACGACCCTCCACTTCGGCAACAACCATGAGGTAAAAGAACATCCTGGCATGCAGGGTAAAGGTTCCTTTTCAACGTCGTGAACCCGGTATAAGAAAGCCCATCCAAAACGTTATGTCCTTCAAGAAACAACGGTCTTCCTCGATCGTCGAGTGGTTTCGGCGAGAAGCGCATGCAAGCATCGCTTTTTCCCCGGTGGTTCGTTGATTCCCGAGGCATACAGGTTCTGGATAAGTATTCGCCTTCTCGATCAGGTTGAAAGTCGGCCAATCTGTCGTCGATGTGGTCAAAGAGTCGACGACGAGAAGCTCACAACTCACAACTTTTCTTGAACCTTTAGGACAGTAATGACGTCATTAAGGTCAAGTGTCGCGAGTTGACCGGTTTTATTTTCGACGCCGTTCACCCTAACTGGGCGGTGTGATAAAACTTTGCCATGGGCAACGTGGCTAGGATCTCGCATCCATGACCAAGGTTGCAGAACCTAGAGGAAAGAAGCGGAAGAAATGGTCGTTGTCCTTCTTTCGCAGGCCAACAATAATGGCTTTGCGGTGTTGCTTGGCCCCTGGTTGGAAGTGGGTATCTAGGACGGTCATCGCATCCTGTCGGATATGCTCGACTCGAAGGTCGTAGATTTTTCCAACTTGCAGCAGGGCAGCAGCAGCTTCTCAATTTACCTAATGCTTTCCGTCAGGAAGGGTCTTGTGGAGATGGCTACAACAAAAATAGTCAACGTGGGATGTCAAACTTTGAAGTTTCCAAAGGCCTTTCATTGAGGGTGTCAAGAGTTAACCGACACTTTTTTATAGACATATGCGATAAGGAAGCGGAGCTGGCGAATGTTACATAATTAAAGGAACGTCGATGCAAGGAAGATCAGAGCATTTCCTCTCCCTGGGCGTTGATATCAGGACTGGAGCAAGACTGGAGAGTAAATGCTCAAAAATTCCACCAGCAGTTCGCATTTTTTCTGGTCAAACATAACACCCTTAGAAAGGATGAGCAAATCCTTATCGCGAAAGTAGAATTGGCAGTCGGGCTTATAGCGCACCACAGATCTCATCTTGGTGTTATATACTGGCTTTTGCTAGTCCGGCCAATAAGTATTACCGATTCCATCATCACGCAGTTGCGAATGCAACGTATTACTATAGTTAGCGAATAATTATTTCCATTTTAAGCACCACCATTGACTCCGCCCCACCACATGCAAAATCGCAGCACCTCTGAAGCCGTTGATGCCACCTCAAAAGACTGTCTTTCCTGTCGAATCATGGGAACTGGTTTAATGGCAGGCACTGGATCATACGCAATCTGGCAGTCTCGTGCAGCAGCGCCTGGTTCTCCTGCTCAGAAAAAGGTTGTCGCTGGTCTCGGCTTAGGTTAGAACACGTCATTAATGTTGGTGCAAAAGCTAATATATCATGCAGTTCTTCTTGTTGGTAGTGTCTTCCGCTGGAGGCAATGGAAATGATTCAAGCTTCAAATTTCAAGCTGCACTAACTGAACTCTCAAACTTCTACTTGATAAACTGAAGTTACACAAATACATCTTCAATGAAGTAGACGCGCGATGCTCGACATAGGGCAATCGGTCCAACAAGCAATAAATGGAAAAAAGAAGTCTTCAATTCAATGACACATTTTCTAGGAACACTTATGTATGGGTGAAGTTGGCCTTCCTCTTCTCCGCGAAAGCGGCCATACCTGCGCAGGCACTGGTTAACACAGCTTTAAATTATTTCAGTTGAATGCCATCTACCTTCTTTTTGGTCATTGGTGGCGAACAGGCCATGGAAGATCCTTCTCTCGAATCGCAAGCCTTCCGCGAGGGTCATTTCATATGCTGGCAAGAGTGGGCAGAATTAGCAGGAGATATGGCACTTAGTGTTCATCATTCGTACCAGCATTTACAACTTCTTTCCCTGCCTGCACAGCAAGCTGGCTCTTACCAGCTATCTCATTTGCCATCTTCACCGCCTCTTTCACAACCTCACCTTCGCCCTCCCCAACAATTCGGCTGATCATTCCCCACTGGGCTGCTTCTTGTGCTGAAATATTGCGGCCAGTCAGCACGAGCTCCATGGTGCGGGATTTACCGATGGCATGAATAAGGCGTTGGGATCCTCCTCCACCAGGGATGACTCCGAGGTTAATCTCTGGTTGACCAAACTTGGCGGTTGGAGATGCAAGAATGATATCACACATCAATGCGAGTTCACAGCCTCCCCCTAACTGTGTGAGATTGACTGTCAAGAATTTAATAAGTCGAATAGAGGACATGGAAAACTGACTGCATATCCGCTAACGGCTGCAATGAGCGGCTTGCGAAGATTGTTGATTTGTCCCCAGTCTTCCAAGAACTTGTTTTTGTAAACATCCGCAACTGAAATTTGAAGTGATCTCCCTCAGTTCCTCACTCCCCAATATCTTCGGAACTTACAGTTCTTATCTTTCATCTCCTTGATGTCTGCACCAGCTAGTAGATGGCGTCAAGAATTGTTCAATCTTCAGTCATATAATCCGGGACAACAAACCAACCTACCAGCGAAAGCCCGTTCCGAACCGGTCAAGACCATAGCACCAACGGAATCATCCTTGTCTGCGGCCTCCAAGGCATGATTCAATTCCTTAAATAGAGGACTACTCAAAGCGTTAAGAAACTTGGGCCTATTCAGGGTTACTAGCAACACCGAGGGCTCGGGGCGGGAGACGAGGATGTACTCGTATGATCGTTCGGAAGACATGAACCGGATCCAGGTAGGTTTCAAGGGTTGAGCCAGAAGAGACCGAGAATAGGAGGTGAATCCAGCAGAAAGACGAAACGAAGAACGGGAAAGGTGTTGAGCCATTAATAAGTTAAGGAAGTTGCGCGGTGTCAACCGGTCAAGTCGGATAAGATTGAACATGAGCGGCAGGCGGGCCGGCGTTCGTCTTCAAGCTTGTGTCAAGCACATGCTACCCGGTATTTGAACACGAGCTCTCATAATAAATTGACATGGGTATCAAGGAAAGTACATACAACTAAATAAATATATCACCAATAAATTAGCATTCTGTGCATTAGATCAGGTCCCACTTTCGAACATCCGTCTCCTCTCGCCGACAGTCAAAACTTTCCCTTCTTCTCCCTCGGGAGCACTCTTGTCCTGCCCCTCCAATCGGCTGTCTTTGGTAGAATTGGGGCCATTGGTAGGTGACGTGAAGAACCCCCCCGCGACCACACTGACCGCCTCCACGGCTGCCCCAGATCCCTTCCTCGTCGTACTTCTCCCGATCGTAATCGAGCCCCTTCTCGTCCCACCGCTAGCATAAGAACTTGAATGACCAGAGCCCTCGACGCTGACCATGGATCTGGCCTTATTGCTCCCCGTGTGCGGATGGGATGACCGCTGAGGCCCATTATACGCAGAACAAGACGACGAAGAGTCGTTGTAGATCGAGGGGGCATCGTTTCCGTTCGAGAGCGTACTCTTGTGTCGCTTCGTCCAGTGGGGCTGAGGGATCGACCCCCAAGTGCTCGGAGGTCCGGAGGATGCCGACGGATGTGGTTGTAATTTGTTCTCCATTCCAACGGACATGACCAGCATCGCGTCATCTATGTCCTCCTCATCGTCTCCGTCCCCAAGAACGTAAGTTGGCTGTCTGGGGCTACCCGACGCCGAACTCGCACCCTCTGCACCCGATCCATAGGAACGTGTCGCACGCCAGGGGGCGACAGCTTCATGGCGATCCATAACCTCATCAAAAATCTCATAATACCGTCGGATGCAAAGGGCGATGACGATACCAAGCGTTGTCTTTCCCTCTCCTTCCGGGAGTGATTGCAATTGTGCTAATGTGGCCGTACTCGTCGTCTGAGATGGCGTGCTCATGCCAGGCACCGGTACGGTGCACATCATAACATCGCGCATGGGATTTGAGCTCCTAACAAGATTAGGGCATATAACAATGGCAAGGTTGAAGGCATCCATTCGGTTGGTATCACTCCGTAGAGAGACATCATGAAGGAGGTCTAAGTATTTTGTTGAGCATATGTATAACATAAGCCAAAAACAGAAGACGCACGCAATATTTGGGAGAGTAAGATATAAACGCAAGGTACCAGCTCGGGTAAGAGAGTTTCCCGGATGTAATGTATACTTGCCATCTCCCCCTCTAGGTCGTTCAAACTTGGAGGCATCGGACATCCCCTGATAGTCCCATACATGCTTTCTGGGAATATGGGTTCGGGTAAGTCCCTCAGATACTTCTTCAACAATACAGCTGCCAGGTGTGGATCAGAAAATGTTTCCAGAGAAACAACATTTCCCCTGTCATAGGCATCTTGAGCAGCGCGAAGAAGGGTAGATAACGGGGAACGCCTGAAGAGGCCATCTTCGTGGAGACCTGTAGAAAAAGTTCGATCAAACCGTACATGAAGGGAGCAATGGGTAATGGGCCTCACCTCGATCCCTCAAATACTGAATTGCATCCCTAACAACCTTAGGAATCCCTCCTTTCTCTCCATCATAACCCATCAACTCTTCCAGCGGTACTCCAAAGACACTTGAGCGAGTTTGGACGGGAAGTATGATTTTTCGCTCATACTTCAGGTTCTCTCTGACGAGACAGTGTTAGAGCTGAAAAGGTTTGTTCAACGAAGAACGCGAGGGACTAACTGATAGACCGCAGGAGGAATGTCGATTTGGGTTAGTGGTATGTGCTCAGCGAGCTCAGATAGGGTGGTGATATAGGCGATTTTACGGAAGAATTTCGGACTGAGAGGGAGTAAAATACGAAGCTGCATGATAATGTAATTGAGTGGAACGCACCTAATTATTGCCCCTGCTAATGAGAAGAGCACTACAAAGTGATTGAGCGAGCTTGAAACAATGAGGGAGAATTAGAACCAACTTTTGGAGAAAAATGAAGAATGAACGATGTACTTCACAGATTAACAGATAAGTAAAGAATGCGTTTGAGATGTGAGGAGCACATACTAGCTGCTTCAAGTTTTTCCTGTATTTCCTGTTGAGACTGCGATACGCTTTCCAAACCCAGTTCCAACTAGGTGCATGCTTTGACCCGGCGGCAAAAAATATAACAGTGTAGTCTGCTTCGACTAATCGATCCCAATACACATGTTAGCTATTCCGGATACGCATTGATGAGGGGTATAAAGCAGGCGTACCATATAGGTTCAGATATGACAAGATTCGTCTGAGGTGGCGGAAATTAGATAGCAATCGTTTGTGATTGTGGGAGGGGTGGCCTACGCGAGTAGGAGGTCGTATGAGACGACCTGAGGGTCTGGTAGCGCAGAAGCATTGAGGACAACCCTATGAGAATGTAAATAGAGTGATACGATTGGCAGTGAGACTCTTATACATTGGTCGTGTCCTGGCATGACTATCTCAGAAGGGTTGTAATTTTCAGAGATGAGGAGAGCGCACTCAAAGTCAACCCCAGCCTGGAATATTGTTCTTGTCAATACGTCCTGGACCATTCTCTTTTCTTCCTCTCCAATCGGGATTTCAACATCATGACCGCGAGGCTTTTTCCCCCAACTAGGAGGGTTGAAGAATGCTTTCTGCCTTGTGTTCGAGCTGGTTGGTGACCGTGGATACGATTCGTCGCCGGTTCCATGCCCGTTCCTCGTGTGGGCGATGCTCGGGCTATAAGGTGAGGAAGGGCCTAGTGACAGTGCGGTGAGTTTTTGTTTGAGGTTGAACGATGCAGGGGGCATATCGGATACACAGGAGCCTGATTGTCAGAAGGAAGGACAATGACAATTGTTGGAAACTTTCTCTTTTTGGACAAGATCATGAAATTTACATTGGAACTACACTTGTTCAAGGGATCGCCTTGTTTTACCGTCCTGTTCTCTCACCACCCCAAAGGCTGGGATACCTCCCAGACCGTGTGCCTATCATTGCAACCTGTGACTTTGAACATTGTTGTTAAGGAATCCTTTGACCATTCCAGCACTAATATCGGGCCCAAGCTTTCGAAGACGGTGGTTGAATGGTTGAACGCATGGCGACGACTGAAGGTGGGCCACAGTGGAAGCATCAGTCTAGTCAGGAGATCAAAAGGCAAACGCAATGGCCGTGGGCGAACCATACGGCAAGCGAAACCCATACGGAAGCCAAGGATCATCTGGAGTTGGGTCATCCATACCTTTTGTAAACCACCGTGAACAGCTCTCCGGAAGAAGCCCAGCTTCTTTCTGAAAGTCCCGCCACCGCACGGTGAAGAGTCATCAGACGATGCAACCCTATCTCATTGCCTCTGAGCCTCAAATCCCCACCGACCAACCTTTAAGCCGATTTTTATGCATGGCAGGCTCAACGAAAAGTCAAGTGGAAGACCTTTTCCATTGGAGATTCTCCAGACTTTTGATGCATCGTAGGTAGATTAGATCATGGAGATGTGCTAGGTCGATAGTTAAAGAGGAAAGGCGCTAAAAAATGGCAGAATGACAATTTTCTCGGGATCCCACTGCACAGGAAGTTAGAATGTCGTTTATCGTCCGAGATAACAAGAACACACCACTCCTGAGGTGTAGTAGATGTCGCCTTCAATTGCCTTCTTCACCCTTCGAGAATAGATTAAAACAGACCAATGGATCATGAACATGAACGCACTCTTCGATAGATTCCGCCTCAAATATGAACGTTGACCCAACCATCTTCTTGGGTGCCTGTGGATTCGTGACGGCGTCTGGCGTTGTGATCATGCCACCAATGCCTGTTGATTTTAAAAACAGCCTTAAGTCTGCGAATACGAATTTCGAGGAAGATGCGAACGAATAAAACCCCTTTCGTGGCCATCCTTTGCGCCGACGAGATGGTTCTCCCTAACAGCCAGGCGACGGGCGAGTGTGCCTTCCTCCGTCTTGTCTGGTGCATAGACGAAGAAGCGATGGCGGATAGGGCTCGATGAGGATGTGGTAGACATGGCTCTGATAAAAGGGCGAAACATCACGAGAAAACAAAACTCTTTCCCTGCCCACTATGCAACTGGAATCAGATGATGGCCTTCGCTCAAGCCAATTATCGTCGCTCAAGTTTCACAGCGACTTCTCCTCTCCAGAAGCCAATGTCGTTTTGGCCGCCAAGGACGCAAAACTATTTTTCCGCGTCCACTTACACACCCTTAAAACGACATCGGGATTCTTCAAAACGATGTACAGCTTGCCACAGTGCGGGTTTTTTATCCTCTCGCGGAATGACCAACCCTGACAGTGCTTTTGTTGAAGATCCGCCATGACACATTCAGATATCATCTATCTGGATGAAGAAGTAGAGGTTCTCGAACATCTTCTTTACATGGTCTGTGGCCTCCCGTTTCCTGAGATTACAACACATGGTCTGTTGGAATTACTCCTTTTTGCGGCGGAGAAGTACGACATGCCTGGACCAATGTCTATCATGAAGATGTATCTCTTGACACCGTCCACTCTGGGCGACACTCTTCGCCTTTATTCCATTGCCCGTCGATATGATTGGCAAAAGGAGGCAAAAGTGCTGTCGACCCGAACCCTTTCATTGAATATTCACGACCCAGTCCATCGACCTTCTCTTCGAACACTTTCAACCGAAGCTCTTCTTGATCTTTTTGCACTGCATCGATCTCGAAGGGAGGCGTAAGTAATAAAATTCTGTCCTGCCTGCTTTCTGCTTATTCTTCAACCCTAGGCTGAGAAAATGTTTGGATGGCCCTCCCTTTGTATCGGGGGATCCGTCGACGTGTATGCAATGCGAAAGCTCGATCAACTATTCGACGTGGAGAGAACTGAAGCATAGAATTGTCATGGAGATGGACGAAAGGCCACTTGGGGACACCATCCTTGATAAAGGTCTATGTGTGTGGCCCGAAGCCGTCGCTTGTTGGAGAGCGGCCTGCACGAACGACGCTTGTAAGCGACTGCTTTACGATAGATCGGAGACAGTTCGGGTTATCCGAGAGTGCATCGAAGGACTCGCAGATTCTGTATTATTTTAAGTGTTACTGTAACTTAGGGGCTACTTATGCCGGATGTGGTTGGCTGTCGTTGAACCATCCTAAAAAGGCAAATCATAGTGTCTCCCTTTAACCACCAAATGCCGGCCACTCGTTCCTCGAGCGCGAACAATAGAGCGCAGCCATTCGCCACCCCGAGCCCGCCTCAAAAACACGCTAGGTATAACACCGACGCTATCTCTCTCACATCGTCCGATCCCGAACAGTCGAGTACATCTCCTGTCAATAAGAGACAAGATAAAGCACGCCTACGACCCAAGAAAACAACCCGCATCCAACCAGTTGAGGATATAATTGAGATCTCGTCGGACGATGAGTCTCCACGAACGTCCCATCATTCTGTCGTTGCAGACTATCGGAGGCAACTTAACAAACTGAGAGAGGTAAGTGGCACCCCTCCGATCCAATGCTTTGAAGCCATAACGTTTTACAATATAGGAGAGCGTAAAATATAAAAAGGACTTTGAGCGAGCTTCGAGAGAGCTCAAAGATGCAAGGGAAGAAATCCAACAATTACAAACTCTGCACAAGCCAGACAATGGGAAGATCCTGCTCGTGCGTCCTATATTGTTTACTGCAGCGTACATCGCGCCTCATGTCGACGAATGCATCCCCAGGATGCAGCCCAGGTTACAGATCACCTAGATTGTGAAATTTGTACATCCCGCATGTGGACGCCCTACATGTGAGCTCCACTTTCATTTTCTATCTTTCCTCTATTTACTAACCGCTTCCTGTAGCCTGCCCGACTGTGGACATGCATTCTGCCAGTCCTGTCTGCAAGATTGGTTCAGCACGACCAAAGTGCAGTTCCTGGCCACTCACCCCGAGAATGACCCAAACCGGATTCAAAGCACAGCTATCCTCGTCAACCTCCTCCAAACAATCTCGCAGAACCCTCAATACATGAACCTCCCACATCTAACTACGATGATAACTCAATACATGCCACCGAGCCCCACCTTTACGTGCCCAACATGTCGAGAACCGGTCTGTTCACGGCCAACGGAAGCCTTTGGGCTCAAAGCACTTGTCCGAACCATAGCCACTGCAACGGGAGAAAACAGTCCTAAAAAGAAAACACAAGCAGGTCGAAAAGAGAAGGCCCCAGGGAACACTCCTGGTCCATGGGATGGTTTTTTTCCGCCTAAGAAACCTTGATGGGGGAGAATGTATAAAACTCAACCAGATATGATCTCTCTTGCTGCTTGGATGGTTATAATTTATTCATTTATGTACTCTTGTTACAGTAGCACTCGTGTCATAGGCGCTCCCTTGCCGCCGTGATTACAGTTATAGTATTCATTCTAATTATCCAATAGGAATACAAATAAAATACAACCAATTTATCCTACTGGTCAATGTAATCCGGAAAGACTTCCAGTCACTTTTTCCTTCCTCTGGACTTTCCAGCCGCAGGAGCTTTTCCAGCCTTTTGTTTCTTCGTGCGAGCGATGACGGGTCCCTCGATTATCTCTATCTCGTCGTCACTGATAGCCACTGCCGATGCTTTCCGCTTCATCGTCTCTTTGCCTTTTACCGAGGTCGACGACACTTGCACGACATCAACATCGATTACTTCTGGCCGGCTGCGAACCGCCTGGGAGGGGCTGGCTTGTTGTCGAGACGGGCCGGTTGCCTGGGTCGAGGAGTGGGATATGACTGACGAACTTGGAGATGATCTGAGAGTGTGGGCCTTGCTTGACTCGGATCCTGCAAGAGCTTCTGCCTCATACTCACTTCTGAGGCGGATGGTAGCCTCAGACAGAGGCTCTGTATCCCAGCGAGTTTCCCGCCAGTCACGGATGAACAGGTTCTCTGACATCCCATCTTCGAAAGGCCGCAAGCATCCTTCCAGCTGCCCTCCTTCATTCAGCATGTCTTGTTTGACACCGTCGCCTGTAATACGGGCACCAAAGGTGTCCAACGAAATCGACCCAGAATTTTTCACCAGGTACCTCAAATGAAGGCGTTCCTTCTCCTCTCGCTCTCGGTCCTCCTCTTTAGGGTCTACAGCAGAAGGTTCGCCCAGATTTTCTATCCATTCCCAAGGTTTGTTCACAACAGGTGCGCCATAAACCATGCTACCTTGCGAATCACGGTGCGTGTTAACCAAATTGGTCACCGCAGACGCTGGAAGGGGATGAGCTAAAAGTGATAGGATTTGTTTTCGATGATCCGGGGGAATATCAGTGGGGATGTCTGTAACCGAATAGTTGGGGTAATATCGGAATGGGTCGAATGTGATAGACTTGGAGTCATGCGAAAGTTCTGAGAGATTGTTCTTTCGAGCGGCTGGAAGAAAAGGAAACTGAGGTGCCTACCATCGAACAGAACGAATAGGGTATCAATAAGTATTGAGTATATATTCGTGCCGGGATTGTCTTCGATTGCTGAGCGCTGATATCCAATCGCTAGTAAGTGGTTCTTGCCACTACATTGATGCAACTCACCAAAGTAAGACGAAAAAGCATAGTTGATAAGTTGATGCAAGCATCCTTCGATTGCGGTGTCCAGCAGCTTCTGAAGCTGAGTACAAATTGCAGAAGGCGCGACAGGAGAACAACTTGTTGGCTCGATAGAAGGAAATCCGCTTTGTTCTCGCCCACAACCTGAGACTCTATCACCTTGAATTTCCCTTCAAGGGTTGCAATGAAGGCATCTTGTACTTGTGGTTCGATGTTCAAAAACGCGGCTGGTGAATCTCGGAACGTTAGGGATATATGGACAAGGACTCGCAGTAACTCCCCAACTCGTTGAAAGCATTCCTGAATCGGAGTCTTTGAATTTGGATGATGTTCGGTGAAAAGATCGATCATGCACTGAAATCCCCGGTTGATGAACTATATATTTGTTTCAGCAAAGATGTTTTGAAGGAGGTCACATTTGTACCTTGGAGGCAACATTGGTATCCGTTCCTCGTGCCATTTCTCCAACGTAGTAAGCCTCTTCCGCGGTCTTTGTATGGTGGAATAGCATCGAGATCAACTTGTTTAAATTTGTTGTCGCGAATTCAGAGGTGGATTCTTGGCTAAGGGCTCGACCCAACTTCTTAACCTGGAGTTGCATCTGCACTGTTGTGGCGGCTATTTTCCAAGGGCTAAGTAGGCGAGTCACCTCCGGCCAGTCATAGATATTGGCTTCTGTGGAACGTCGTTCAAAGAAAATGAGTAGTAAGATAAATGCAACACGCACCGTCAGTTGAGTCACATAAAATCATCCTCAATCCAGCGATCGTCCTTTTGTTTAGATTTTCCGAGGTAGGATCTTCGTCGATCAGATAAGGAGAGCTTTCGAAAGCCTCTCGTATGACATCCAAATTACGATACGCCCCTTGTCGAAAACCAGATTCTTGACATAGCTGACACCGAAGGCTAGTGGACTCCAACCGTAATGATTCGGGTAATTCTTCGTTGATTTCTAGCGAGATCAATGTTGGGATACTAGATACAAGCAACGAAAAATGGGGTTCGTCGTATACCTCCTGCCGCCTGGTTCGGATAGACTGGGCCTCAAAAATTTCGGTAGGTGGCACTTCGTTGCTTTCTTCTCTGCCCAACAGAAGACGCGAACATAGCCCATTGGTAGCGGAGAGATGGGTTTCTGAAATAAGAGGCTGATTTGCGGACCCAGCACCCATTTGCCAGGCAGGATAGATTAAACCACGCAGGATGGTTGTTGTTTTCAGAGCACCATGTACCACTAGGTAAATTAGAACCGATGTCAACACTTCCCATGCATCTGCGTTGAGCGAGGCGACAATGACCCTTCCTGGACCAAGGAGCCATTGCAAGACATCACCATCAAGGCCATTAGGTAGATGTTGGTCCACTTTCCACAGAAATGCACCGTAACGCAAGGCATGTTTGAGCCTCATTTCAGCGTCAAATACTTTCTCGGGAATATACCGAAGACTTGTGACTGTGCTCTCCCAAACTTTCGAAGCCCAGTCCAACGAAGTTCGATATTTGATCCAAAATCTATTCGCGTAAGCGGAGGGAGCATTGGGATCATCATCGTTAGGTAGGTCAAGGAGTTCGGAAAGATCTGGTATGGGTTCAGCATGCTCCACGATTGGCTGCAGGGCCTACAAAGATTTCGTTAGCCTGGACAATACATGGCAAAAGGCGACTAAATACCAATGTAAACGCAGCTAGGTCCGATTCGATTCTTTCCCGAGAGGCCTCACTTAGATGCCGACTGCTGTCGAACCTGATTATCGAAGCAAGTAATGGACGACATTGTATGCCGCGGAGTTTCCAGACTTGGTGAGCAGTATCCAGAGCTTTCACAATTGTTGGCATTACGTTCATACAATTCCAAATTGCTATATGACGGCAAAAGGTGTTGAGAAGGCCATCCATCGATTCTGTGTCAACACAGTGCTCTAGCATGCTGAGCGTTAGCTGAGAATATGTGTGGTGAATTAGAGGTCCGCGGATTGAAAGGGAAAAAAGAACGTACATCAAGCATTGAGTGGAAACACTTGGTGAAGGTCATCAACTCAGTCACTAACAGGTATGATTTCAACAACACGGGGCCGTCGACGTCGGTCCTTTTGGAAGATAGTAAATCACCAAGTACCATGGAAACCAGGGCTAACTAACCGTAAAAGACAAGTTTTAAAGAAAGGAAGAAGCCATTGCCTGAATGTCCGTACTTGCTCAAAGCGGGTGGCTGCCATGAGCCGTTTGCAACGCTCCAAGAGTGTCGTGGTTGAGGGTTGTGTAGAGATGGCAGCGACTTGGAAGGTGAGCCTTTTTTTCGCCTTTGTCAGGATTGTGCTTACCTCCGAAGAGTTCGGGCAACACAGCACGGATTTCTTTCCTGATTTCTCGTTCCGCGACATCCTCGGGAGTCTCGCGTACTCTCGCACCATGCAAGGTGACTTTGCGTTGATTGATGAGGGATGAAGATGATTTAAAAAGCGGAATCCAACTCAAAATTTGCCTATGGCGCGAAGCCGGCTCCTTGGGAGGTGAGATTGATTAGAAAAATATTGCTTGATGTAAAGAAAAGAAATACCTCTGCGTAACATACGCCAGGTTCCCCACGAGCGATGAGACGCTGTATGTAACTTGAATAGGAAAATATTTCGTGCTTGACGAGTTTGCCATATAGGAGTGCCACATCTCGAATACTGTTGGTTTCACCAGCTATTTCAGAAGTGTCGAGCCAATCGAATAGTTGATCCTGAAGGAAGTCATTGGGCTTAGTGATGTTTCGTTTACTTGCACGAGCAGAGGCCTTGTTCCTCCAAATGCAAATAAGGGTAACGGCAGCAAAAGGTCGATGGTCGCCGTATTGTAAGGGCGTGACGCTCCAAGTCAAGAGCATATCCAATTTCTCCTTGAAGCTGGGGTTGTTGATATCTTCTGTGAAGTATACGATGGAATTCATGTCTGTATCACCAGAGATTGAATTCAATAACTAAATAAGAAGTCAACAGACATGTTCGATTAATTTATCTTTGTCCGTACCTTGACATCAGATACTGCAGTTCCGAGACGATCCGAGGCTTGTACAATTGGACCACAAAATAATAAAGCCCGGTTCTTTTGCCTAGCATCGGATAGGTTTTCACATAAAAGGTATCGAAGATCGGTGATGTTCTGCTCCATATATCGGTCATGTGGGAGACGCACAGAGCCTTCGACAATAATTTCGTCCAAGAGCATGGAATACGAGTTCCACAGTTTCGGGCTGACCAATGCATCAGGCAAGGTCAAGCACACACGCTGCGGTTGTAATATCAGGCCGACGAAAAAAGTTACAGCACTGGTGAATCAATTATACCTGTATGAGTAGCTTTAACAGCTCCTCGGTACTTTTCAAAAAATCATGGGCAGACGTGGAACGAATCTGGAAACCATTTACTTGTCATGTAAATCAAGGGATTTTTATGAGTTTCTTACCTCGAATACCTTGTTGAGGCACGCTTCAACAAGTGGTCGTGTTAGGGCACGACTCACCATAATATCGTTGAGATATTCGTCAGAAAGTCGTGTTAAAAAGCCGGCCTGTGCCAGATTGCATGTTATCATTTGCTGAACAAGCCATGTCAAAAAGGTTTTGTGGTCAATCAAATCCTCTGCATAAAACGTGCGTAAAAGTTTGAGACTAAAAGCAAAAGTTAACTGAGAGGCATCGTTTTCGTGAAACAGATGCAGCGCACCAGTATGTAAAGCGTGACATCCATCGATCGCGAGTATCGGTATCCGCCAGCACCCCTTTGAATGTTTGTTTGATATTCAGGCCTGGCCTCGGTGCGCTCGGGAGGGCGATTTCTACCAGTTGCTTTTTCATGTAGCCAGTGACCACATTTGCCCAGTCCACGCTGTATTGCGTCGGTATGTATGTTGGCTTGTTTCTCAAACCCGCCTTGGCAGCCGGAGAGTCAGTCGTGTATCGACATTGCGTGGAAATGACCAACCGTTTCATTCGCACCAAAGACTCTGAGAAACCACACAGCTCGGGGGATGGCGACGTTGTTTGAATGGAGAAGGTCCAGGAGATCATGTCCTTTGGCACCATGTGGTACACTCTTCCCCAGTTTGTGTAACGGAACGTCAGGATTCGCCAAATCCGCGAACCAGGCCTGACGTTTTGCATCGTTTAAAGTCACTCTCATTGGTATTCGGAAAGTCGAGGGGCTAGAAAATGTAAAAAGCCAAAAACAAAAACAAAAAAAGGAGAATAATTTAGTAACGAACGTCCTTCAAAATAAAGCATGATTCGTTGCTCACGGAATGAGAGGAATGCGATCAGTTCGATGGATGAAAACGTCATTCATTAATTGTTCGAGTTTAGACAGAGCATCCATGGAGTGAAGGCCCTCGTTTATCATGGCCTGGGCGCTAAATGCTTCCACCTATGCAAGGGCAGTTAATATTGAAGGTTATCGGTGTCTGTGTGTACTCACAGCTACAGGTTGGCCAAGGATGAAGCCATTCTTGACATTATTCTCCGACAGGCTATCCTCATCCTGTCCAGGTCGAGGGGGGTGAAATCCTACATACCCTGGTAAATCAAAGCCAGATTGTCAGAATTTGTTGCAAACAAGAGATCAAATACGTACCAAGGTCAGCAGTGGCATGGACTTTGGGCAACCATGCTGGAGGATGAGACTCATAGACAGGTAGGTTTTCTGGATATTGCTCATCACTATTCTCTCGCATTTCAAGTCCTCGAAGTCACAAACCATGCAGTAGTGGGGTCGAGAATGATAGAATGACCGTGACAATGCTTCTTGGACCTTCGGCCCGCAATCCTCTTGTTCGACAACGCCAAGCAACACCTGAGTTTGAGGGACTCCTGTCAATTTCGGAAACCGATGCGTCAATCGGTGGCTCCGAATCGCGCCTCTCAGTCCTCATCTGCATCAGCCGCCGCCCTATCTAAATTGATAGAAAAAAAGAAAGAATACGATGCTGTCTCTGCGTTGGAGAGGGCCAGTGCCTTGTATCTCGAACGGATAGAAACCCTTGGAGAAGATTGCAACACAATGGCGAAGGCAGGCGAAGGTGTGCCTATATGCTCTCCTCCAAACGAAGATTGGTACTTAATTTTACCCAAGTCCATGGTCAGGTTCTTGCTCAATGGCCAAAGATGTTCCAAATCCTGAGCCAATTTCGTGAGTTCCATGCGTCTAAGTCAATATCCCACATTTTCATTGAACTTTCATTTGGCTCCAAAGGAACTGAGACTGAGAACCCATCGTTACAAACAATTTCCGAAGGGCAGCGATTAGTCCGGATACCAATTGAAGAATTAAGACAAGGAAACACAGAAAATCTGTGATAGGGACACACAATGTATGATGGTAAAGGATTGGAGATATTTGTATAATTTCGCCCTCGTAGTTGGTGATACAAACTGCCTCTAGATCCTCCTCGTCAGCCTCTATCTCGGGTCACGAATCGTGACCACCATTCTTCGTCGGGTGGGCTTCTCGTTAATCTCAACAACGCCCTTGTCATCCATAACGGCTCCAGCGTCATGCTGCTGCTCCTTGAAGACTAGATGAAGAGGACGAAGATGACAACGAATTCAAATTTCAATCACCCATCTGCTTGTGCCGATCAGGCCTGGATCTGAAAAATCCTCTCCGGTTGAATGAGAATGAACTCAAGGCCAACTCAAGGCTGCCGGAATTGATGCCAGTCAAAGAAAGAACGTTTCTTTATGTAAAGATTTTGCTTTCTTGGAGGCCTTGGAATCTGTTGAGACCTTTTTGGTGCCCACCGCAATTGCCCTATCAACCTAAAAAGAAAATGAGACCTTGAAGTAATCGATTGCGCCGACCCTCTGCTCAAACAACCCCTTAGGTCACATATTCGGGGTAACGAGTTTATCGAATAATTGGCAACTGGCGAGGGGAACGTATCGCAGAAAATATGGAACATGCCGGAATCGCACGCGGCACAACCGTTGGACTATATCCTTAGATCGTTACTTAAGCTAACACCCGGAACTCTGGCACCCGAAACCAGGTCGGCCATGTTGCCTATTCCGTAGCCTAAACTGCTACAGGGACGGTCAACTTTTTTCCTTTGATCAATGAATGCCAAGATTCCCTCTTTCACACACTTTCTTGTAAAATTTCAGCATAGCTGATTCTTGGCCGATTCCCTATGCTGGAGATGCAACAGATGGGTGACAAATATCAAATTCTAAAAGCGTCTTCATCAGGCCGGCTATTACGGGGGACTACAATTCTGTGCACATGCGGAACGACATCAAAAATACCCAACCGCTAGCAAATTTAGATCTCCTTTCTCATAACTTGCTTCGTTATGCGCCTTGTAGTTTGACAATACCTTTCAAGACATATCATGGCCAATCTTTTCTGGCTTCAATTACGTGCCTTAATCTGGAAGAACTGGCTTGTGCTCTCCAAACATTCCTTTGTGCGTGGTCCAGAATAACTCACAGATGCCCAATTACCAACCCATTTAGTTAACTATTATCCGTTGCTTCATCCTTCCCGTTCTTTACGGTGCCTTCCTCGCGACTGCTCAATTATTTTTGAACAGATTGAACAATGTACGGAAACTACGCAGCTCGCCGAAGCATGGATTGCTAATTAAGAGTACCAGTACGGCATAGGAGCGCCCGTCCCTATATCACCGCTGCAGCGTAATTTTGATGGAAGAACAATGCTAATCTGGGCGGATGGGACAGATGGCACTAGCAGTCCATCGCCAACTGCAATAATATCCCGAATCACCTCAAACTTTACTCCAAATCAACTCTCCGCCGTCAAACGACTTGCTACCCCCTCTGACATTCCTGCAGAATGCCCCCAAAATTTCAACTTTTTTTCACAATGTTTTGCGGCCATTACTTTTACAGATATACCCGCCAATAGTTCAAGGCCCATCAACTATACAATATCTGCAGATTCGGGCCTTGCCTTCATCAACGTGATAAGTCACACCAGTGATTTCGAGAAGCGCATCCTTCCCTTGCAGTGGGCCATCGATCAGGTAGTTTTATACCTCTTTTGAATATATTTGGTTGCAAGGTCTGAAACATTAATACAGGCGATTATTGAGTTTCAGACCGGAATCCCACAACAAACACCCTTTGAATGGCCATTCAATCAAGAAACGAACACAGAACAGGAGAAAAATATCCGCCTTAGTATGTGACGATTTAGCTATTCGTATCGGTGTTAACGAGTTTTCTGCAGGTTATATCAGAGGCATTCGCGACCTTCTTGCTTTAGCACTGTGGGTTTTACTGCCCCATCGCCAATTGCCCTACTTTAAACAAGTTTTGGCCCTAGATTTATCGCATTCATTGGAATATCATATCAACTTCCAGGATCTGTGGCAGGGGAACGAGCGACGCTCATCACGGAGCATATGAAAGCAATGGGACTTCTGGATTCAGCGAGAATACTGCAAGCTTTATATTCAAATCTCTGTTATTTTGATTGACCATCCTCCTAGATCCTGGCACACTGGCATCTCGTTGACATATCTCCCTGCATGGATTATTGTTGGGTTGACCTGGCACTTCCGTATTTTCAAGGAGACTAATGCAGGTCTTATTGTAATCCTCCATATCCTACTCGGATTGGTGCTTGCCAGCTGGTCTTTCTTCGTGGCTGCTCCGTTTGGGAAGAGTCCTCAATTAGCAGCTGTGGTCACTACTTTTTTGGCCATTGTGTTCGCCATCTTTGGCCTCGTGATCAAATCCTCGCGTAGTGGAACTCTTTTCATTTTCTCTGTCATCTTCCCGCCATGCTTCTACATTTTCGCCCTGAAGGCTATCTGTGGCTATGAAAATCATGAACTCCCCACCAAAATTTCGAAGGCTGATCCAGATCAGGGTATTGTTCTTCTTCCCCTTCTTATTGGAGCAATTGTGAGTGAGCCTAAACCTTGCTCGCTGTAATATTGATGTCTTCCCGATAGGTTGACATTTTCCTCTGGCCATATCTTGCCGTCCTTCTTGAAAGACGCCTCTATGACGCAAAGATTTTGGCACCCAGGTACGAGTCAAGCTCTTGGGCTTTCTGGAGGAAGAAAATATCGCTACAAATTCCAACAATGCCCGAGAACACTGCGATATCAATTCGAAACTTGACGAAAGTGTACAAGACCTCAAAATTGTCTTCAAAGGGCGGTATTACTGCCGTTAGAAATCTTAACCTAGATATTCCCAAGACTGGTATATTTGTCTTACTCGGATCAAATGGGTGTGTTCCACCTCCTATCTAACCCGTTACGAATACGATTTGAATGTGAATATAGCGCTGGTAAATCAACCTCATTGTCCGTGATAGCCGGTCTTTCTAGTATAACCGGTGGAACGGTCACCTTTGAAGGCGGAGTTTTTCGCCCAGGCCGCGGAACTCTGGGAATTGTGCCACAGAAGAATGTTCTGTTCCCCGAGCTGACATGCATGCAAACTTTGCAGGTGTGGAAAGCTGTAAAATGGTCAAAGAACTCCTTGGCCAATGAGGATATGGAGCAACTTCTGCGCGACTGCGATTTGAGGGGGGAAATTAATGCAAACGCGGCTACACTCTCTGGCGGTCAAAAGCGGAAATTGCAATTGGCTATTGGGCTACTAGGTGGGTGCAAAGGTGCGTCAAACTATTTTTCTCGTTCGCATGTTTCTCAAAAAGAATGTAACATTCTTTTAGTCGTTCTCGTAGACGAGTGTACATCGGGTGTTGATCCCCTTAGTAGACGGGCGTTGTGGAAAACCTTGACCTCATTCCGAGAGGACCGCAGCATCCTTTTTACAACACATGTGCGTGATATTCCTGGCTCAATGTTTTTCCTTTTTTGTTTCCAAAGGCAGCTCATTTCACAACCCAAGTTCCTTGACGAGGCAGATCTACTGGCCGACTACATCGCAATTCTGGCAGCTCCCGGAAAGGTTGTTGCTTCTGGCCCCCCCGTGGTTCTGAAACGAGATCTGGGTGAAGGTTACTCCATGCAAGTATCATTCGGATCCTCAGTCATCCACGAGAAGACCAATGCCGTGAAGACGACTGAGTTACTACAGAATATTCGCCCAATAGCTCCTTATGCCTACGTTTCCACCCTTTCACGCCATCAATCCTGCTTCCATCTGAAAACGAGAGACTCAAATGCCGTCCGTCAAGTGCTCGAGCTCCTTGATGATGAGATGCGTTCTGGGCACATTACCTCCTATGATATTCTCGGAACGACCATTGAAGATATATTCTTGGATTTGATGGCCAAGAATGAGGCAACTGAGGACGAGAAACCGTATCACAACACGTCGCCGTCGCCGTTACCCAATGCTGCTAGGCTGGATTTACCCATAGGAAGGCCAGTTTCACCCTTCAAACAAGCCTTTACAATCTTCCACAAGCGTCTCCTAATCGCCAGGCGGAGTTGGCTGACGCCTGTTCTTACTATTTTGGTTGCTGTAGCTGGAGCATGTATACCCCTTGTCTTTATTGCTGGGAAGCAACAATCCTGCGTCAGACGATTCCGTAATACGACATCGATACCTCTATATTTTCCGTCTTCGCCTATCGTCCCTTTCACCCTCGGCACCTCCTCTCGTGTTCTCATGTCACCTCCGGACATAATTCAGACACTTGGGAGTAGTACAAATTTCTTTCGAACAACAAACACCCACGACAATGCAACTTTTGTTGATTCGATTCTTCAAAACTATCGCAATCTGTCACTAGGCGGTATCTCAATAGATACGAGTTCAGGGGCATCTTTAGTGGCTTGGGAAGCTTCACCTCCTGGGCTAACCGGACCTACAATGCTGAATCTGGCAAGCAACATTCTTTATAATCGCGCCCTCAACGCGTCAGGGAATGGAGCTAGGACACCATCTCTCATTCGTGCCAATTATGCTTCTTTCCCTCCGTTGACAGCGGGTACCCTCGTTTCCTTGCGATGGATAGCGTTCTTTGGGGCTGTGATGGTACATGCTTTTTCTATTTCATCCTCTCAATTAACCACTCCATCTAGGCCGTCTACCCTGCTTTCTTTGCTCTCTATGTCTCAAAGGAACGTCGATCCTCAGTGCAAGCTATGCAGTTCTCCAACGGATTAACCGACCCGGTTGGATTATGGCTAGGCCACCTTATGTTTGACACGATTGCTGTGGTAGTGCTTTCAACGATCATCATTATCATATTTGCCACGGCGTCCAACCAATTCCATGGCCTTGGTTTCTTGGTAAGCCTTCAATTTCTCGACCCAGGACGGTCTCATACTGAGAGGATTCCAGTGGTTCATCCTCGTCCTTTATGGCATCACTGCTGCCCTTTTCTCTTATTGTGTTTCCCTGATGGTTGCATCTCCGTTGGCAGCCTTTGCCACTGTCGCGGGATATCAATTCGTTATATTTATTGTAAGCATTGCTCTGTACCCTCGATAGGTGGTTGGCTAAGCAGCATTCAGCTTTATATAGCTTCCTACCTCTTCGTTTTAACGTATGGAAAGGTCTCAGAATCTGCTAGGCTGATTACCATCATTCATTTCGCTACCTCTTTCATCGCCCCTGTGGCAAGCGTGGTAAGTTTATTTCTTTTCTTGTCGGATTTTGGCTTGACGTTGTGAGCTTGCTGGCTAGGCCCGTGCAGGCCTTGTTTCAGTAAACCTCTTTTCATTACTCTGCGAAGGCAACGAACCTGTCTCCATGGCTTCCCTTGGTTCCATTAAACGATATGGTGGCCCAATACTCTATTTGTTTGTTTCCACGTCTGTCCTCCTTGTCACCCTCGTGTGGGTCGATTCTGGGTCCCAAACAAAGAGTCGTTTGCGAGCTCGCCATAATACCACCTCACATACCGGCACAGCATCATCATCGAAGGATGATGTGATTGCTGCAGCGGAATCCGTAGCAGTATCTGATGACCTTCTTCGTGTCATCAATGTGTCAAAGTCCTTCAATGGAAATAAAGTGGTAGATGATGTGAGCATAGGCGTCGGGAAAGACACTGTCTTTGCTTTACTTGGCCCCAATGGTGCAGGAAAAACAACGACCTTTAACATCATCCGTAAGTCCAGATCTTTCATGAACTAGTTCAATAGACGCTGACATTCTTCTTACCAAAGGTGGTGATACCTCCCCTGATATCGGCGATGTCATTATCAACGGTACATCTGTGATTCGGTATCCACAGAGAGCTCGTGCTTCTCTCGGTGTCTGTCCCCAATTCACTGCCATTGACTCTCAATTGACTGTCCGAGAACATTTGCTCATCTACGGGCGGTTGAAGGGGCTAAAATCAGGGCCAGAGTTACAGATGAGTATAGAAATAGTACTCCAGGGCACCTCTCTGACCATATACGCCGATAGATTGGCTAGCAAACTCTCAGGTGGAAATCAACGGAAACTATCACTTGCCATTTCTCTCATTGGAAATCCATCGGTCATATTGATTGATGAGTTTTCGACTGGCATCGACCCAAAGATGAAGCGCGATATGTGGCTGACTCTCCGCACGGTTGCGGTTGGGAAGGCTGTTGTCGTTACGACTCGTGAGTGATTTTTCGGCATCTACATCCCTCAAGATGTTGATATCTGTAGATTCTATGGAAGAAGCTTCTGCACTTGCTAGTAGTGTTGGTATTTTGGCTAAACGTATGCTCGGTAAGCCCCAGTGTCGGCTAACCTGACATATATTTAATTATTCTTCTCAAGCTATTGGAACCACGGAGTCATTATCTGCTCGGTATGCAATGTATGAAGTCCACTTTACCTGCCGCACTCGAGAAGAAGTCGTGAAAGCTCGCTCCTTGATGTCGTTGATTCCTGGATCTCGCATGGCCGATGATGTCGCCACGCGCTTTGAAGTCCCAATTACTTCCGACGGCGGGTACTCACTCGCAGAGCTCTTCAACACCCTTTCTAGTCATGGTGATTTTACTGAATACACGGTGGAGAAGGCATCACTAGAGAGTGCTTTCCTGAAAGTCATCCGCGAAAACAACATTCGAGAGGAAGATAGTGAAAGAGTACGTAGCCGGTATCGGACCTGGTGGAAATGGTAGTTTTTTCTATCTTTGGCTTTGTTCTCTTATTTTTTGGAAGTGTAGAATTTTTGATTTGATGTGAACAAATTTCACAGTGTAACTGGAGAATCATCGATACAAGTTGGTATCGAATAGCGTCAGGATTCATTTAAAACAATCAAAGGGTTATGGACCAGCATTCATGTTTTGCCAGCCATTTTCTTTTGTTCCTTAAGCATGGCGATGCGCTTGAAGGGGTCGCAAAGGTATTTAATTGATCAAAATTCAGTTTTGGATAGCGGCATACCTGTTTACGTTCTTCCTTCCGCCTTGCCATCTCCAATGCTTTTCCCTCCTTTGAAACGACAGCCTGGCTTGCTGGAGCATGTGTTGAGGCAGTGAGTACCTTCCCACGTGGGGATTCCCATAGACCAACTGCATCCCAACCCAAATCCGGAGGAGACTTTGTGCCAGAGAGAAGAGCAGGTGATTGGGCCCTTTGTGTTGACGTTGCAGCCTTGCCTAACTGTGTCATAGTTGTCAGTGATGTTTGGCCACCATGTAGAGACTCGAAATCTTCGGAACCCCGGTCAGCCAACCGTGATGATCCAGTCCCTTTAGAGAGAGAAGGTATCGTAGGGTCCACGGCGGTCCCAGGTATTTTGACTGGTGCAGATTCAAAAGCGCCTTGTGAGGGAGCAGAGGAGAACTTAGTAAATCCTGTCTGACAAGGAGGGAGCACTGAACTCACTCCAATCATCATCATCAGCATTTACATCAATCAAGTCATCTGTACCCCAGGGATTATGTCCTGCCTCGCTTCGCAGATGTGAGCTTGACGACGGTGTCGTCCATGCTTTGTCTTCATCCATCTCTTCTGCTAGTTCAGTGGGGAAAACCCCAAAAGCGAGCTTGCCTGTTGCCTTATTAGCACCTAATTGCATTGCTTGACTTTTCGATAGTCCGCTGGAACCCGGAAGAGTTTGAGAAGAGTTCAGTTGTTTAGAGAGGGTTGGCCGTGAAATTTCTCCAATATTACTGCTCATAGATGAGGAATTAGCCGCCGAGGTTGAAGCAGAGTTGATTGGAACCTGCAGATCCGCCATGGCGATCTATAACGTAGTTTTAAAGGGAACAAGTTACAGCTTCAAAAGGGGGGTTTCGACACACCTTCTTGCTCAAGTTGGAAATTGCCCAACCGGCGAGAGAACCGGCTGCTCCTGCTGCTGAATCGACCAACGTGGTCGGAAGAGGGGCCGGTCCGCCTGGCAGATTCTCGTTCACGATAGCTGTCTCAGGCTACCATGGAAATCAGCTATGAACGAGATGATTTATCAGATGAACCGACCATCGAAGATGCATACTCTTTTATTTTTTTGACAAACAAATCCAACGCTTTAAAAGCTTGGTCACGTACCAACCTATGTGAAGGTGAGCGCGACGGGGAAAGATGGAGATCCAAAGCAGAAACTTACTTTTCTTCGTCAATGAGAGTAAAGGCCATATTGGGAATTACCTTTGACGCTAATTCAGAGACCTCGAAGCAATCAATGGTGGCCATGAAAGCCATCAGACCCGCCACTCTTGCGTGAATGAAAGAATCTTTCAGTGCCCGAGAAAATGCTGGGACGAGGACCTTTCGTTTAGTATTATAACCAAGCGTGGGTCCAAGTCGTCCAATAAGGATACAGGTGTTTGTTCTGATAGACGGTTCTGTATCCATTTGGGTTTTCGCAAGCAGCCGCAAGAGATCATTATTAAGAAGGCGGTCAGTAAGCTACGAAAGGAATTAGTTTACCATGTACACGAAGATTCGGGTATGCAAACCTTAGGTGCCAATAGAATGACGGACTTCACGGTGGCTTCACGAATAATCGGAATGGTATCCGAAAACCCCAGTTGCTGAAAAAATTAAGTCAAGTTAGGCGGAGTAAATTCTCAAGTTCGAATGACCTTACTAGATGGGGGAATATCTTGTCGCTGACCATTTTTTTGTCTAATTTATCTACATATTCCGGTAAATGTTCAAGCAAGGCCATGCGCGTCCCGCGGTCAGGGCTTGCGAAAAGTTTGATGATTGGAGCCAGAATCACTTTGGTGTAATCTTCTGGACCGATGTTATTTCCAAATTGCAAAACCAGTGGGAGAATTGACGCTCCCGAAGCTCCTCCAAATTCCAGAGCAGAAAGCAACGACGGCAGGACGCGATAGGAGGCAAATTCAGGAGGAAAAGAGGATGCAGACTCCTTCAGCGTTCTCATCACCAGTTCAGCTGGAATGTGAAGCAACAGCGGTGAGATACGTCCTCACCTTAGTAGTTGATTTTTCTCGGCTTCACTCGCGAGCGCAAAATTATCCAAACCTGCACAAACTATGACGAGCCGGTTATTAGAGAAAAATCCTGATTCTGTCATTCCCATTTCAAGAAATGCTTTGGCACTCAAGCGGCCTTTCGGATTAGGATTCAAAAGTTTCTTGAATGTGGGGAAAATAGCTGCCGGGATGGCCCCACGCGAGGAGGCAGGAGGTGGCGAATGGGGAGGTTCTGCCGTAAGCAATGGCGGGTGGGTTGGGTTGAAAACCGAGTGAAGTAATAAACCAAGGGCGTATGAATCTGCAGAAGCGGGGTCCAAACTAATCAAATCAGACAACGGAATAGAGGCAGTGCAATGAAATATAATCACTCCTTCAGAGACGACCATCCACTCTTCTTGACTTCGGGTGGAGCCCACGACGATGATGCTGGGAAGAGCCCACCCATAGTCTTCAATATATTTTTAGAAATCGGGTGAATTAATCCTGATGAACTGCAGACGTACATATAATACAGCACCTTCATCTTTGGAATTACTGAGAAGCTCAAATCCCCCAAGTTTCCATTCACCTGAAGGCGATAAAAAGATTGAGTGTGGGGTAAATTTTCCGTGCGTCGAAAGGCATTGATCGTTAAGAAAGGTTAAGGCTACCTGAGAGGTTGATAAGGGGGTAAGATAACGACGACCCATCGGGAGCTTAAACGACAAACGGATATCCGATGCAGCCCCCACAACAGCCAATCTTCCCGTTCTTGAGAGTTTTTACTCGAATATTGCGGTAGGACGCTGGATAATGGGCGAACGCGTTCTGTCATGATATATATGGTTGTTTCAGATTCTACAGCATCCATGAACTTCAGGACATCTGGATGACGCGTAGTTCGCAATTTTCGGAGCGAATTTTGTGCAAATAGCTTCGTATTTCTCCTGGAAGTATCACCGAATTCGTATTCAAAGACAGAGACAGGGCTACCATCGTCCTGGGGAGTGATGGTTAACAACTCCCGCTGTTGAACGCATCAAGCAACAATTACCCGTTTGGTTGCATCATATAGCGTGAAATGGACCTCATCTTGTGCGACCTTGGGCCCGAGGGAAAATGGGAGATTAAGTCCTGACTTTTGGACAAGGGTAGAAACAGCGACAGAGCCTAATGTTCGCAGATAATCCATGGGGGTCGTGCAGATTCAAGGCGTCAAGAGTGGTCAATAAGGTGGAAGGTAAGAGAATCCACGTAGAATAGCAACCTGGCAGTGCTGAGTGCGCAGTGGCACACTTGCGGGTGCGTAGAAATTAGAATAGTGACACAGAACGTGACTCGAAAACAACAGGTCACGCGGCTCTTTAACTCTGACCGGTTGACACAAACAACTCCTTCGTATCTGCAAGGCCGAATTCTCATGCAGTGATATTAACCATATTTTGCAAGAGGCACTATGAATCAAGACAGTCAGGCGGAAATGGTTGATTCTCTTCATTCATCCCCTAAACTTGTGGCGAATCACGATCAGTACCTCGATATTTCTGAGCCTACATTGGAAGAACTAGAACGGGAGCTTCCTGTTGTGTACGATGGCCAGATTCCACTCGGCGATCTGCTCTCCCGTGTTGTTCAGTCGGTCTATGCAGAGCTTTTGGAATTGGTAGAAACGTGAGTTCACATACGAAGACATACCCTGTTTATTCAGTGTTATCTATTTTCGAACAGCTTGCCAAATATGTCGGATAGTGCTCGAAAACGCACTCTAGCCGACTGGGTTGTGAAGACCAAAAAACAAGTCGTAAAGCTATACGCTGTGGCAAAATGGTCGCGGGATGCTGCTACGATTCAGAAATGCATGGTAGGATACTTAACTCCCATTTTCAATGATGACTTTTGACAATTATGAGGTTTATCCAGAATATCACAGCGTTTCTTATGACACAGAACCATCAGTTTGAGGAGAGCATCCGAGGACTGAATTACGCCAAAGAATCTTTGGATCCTGCGAGGTTTACTTCATCGTTATCAAATTTCGATCGTCTAAATATTTTTTGTAGACTTCGGAATCACGATCTTCTCACCTCCTTGGACGTTTTAACAACAGGATCTTACCTGCGGCTCCCCACCATTATAAAGGTGCTTCCTACTATCATATTGTGCCTCGCAGCGTTGGGTTTTAAGCTCCAGAATTCAGAAAATGGCAATACCCCCCACTCCCTTGACGGATGCTGAGGTCGCCCAAACTCTTATCGATATGGAGGGAACCATACGATATCGCCTTCGCTTGAAAGAGATTATTCCTGTTGAGATGTCGCAGTATCATATTGGTAAATCCGGTAGTTTTTCGAATCCTACGCAGAGCTGATATTTCCCGTAGCCGACGGCCGTGTTCACTTCATTGTCCCAAAGCTATTTAATACCTCTTTGTGTCTGCGAAGTGGAGACAAAAATGATGGCTGGTTTTTTGTTCACGTCGAATTTTTGATAACAGTCGGTGGTGATTTGACTGGGTTACAAGGTTGGATGATATTTGGACAATTTTAATTCTTCATTACTCAGAATCTTGCAGAGTTTCCTCGAGTGCCATCAGGAGCGATTAAACGTCACATCACCGATGAAGCCAATGCTCGCCTTAGCTTTTACCTTGATTTACAACCCGAGCAAGCCCTTTTACCTGAGATACCTCCTCGACCTCAGCTCCCACAAGGTGTAGTGGACGCGCCTCTCGTACGCGTTTTCAATTTCTTGCGTAGGTCCTGCTCTTGATTTCCCGCACTGTTTTCTAAACCATTCAACTCAGAAATGATGTCGTTGTCATATCAGCTGGAAATCATGTGGTACCAAGTAAGTTGATTTCCGAAAGTGACCCTCATTGTGTTTACACTGCTGTTAGGCCGAACGGATGCGGTCTTTAGGCTGGGGAGATTACCTTTCCATAAAAATGTCACCCGATAGGAAAACTTTGATCGCCTCGTACTGGATGTAGGCTATCGCATCCTTGAAGCGATCCTTTTCTAACATTCACCTAGACGCCCCCCCGTCCCCCAAATCCCCAATAGACCACGGTCCAAAATACCCTTGTTTGGTGGCATTTTGACTATCGCCATTATTGAGACTCGAGGGCCACCCCAAACCGGCCCTGGACCTGCTCGCACCTCTCGACAACGCACAATTGCTCGTCTGCAGCAGAAGTCAAAGCTGGGGACTGCGAGGCCTTCAGATGATGTTGAAGGATTGCGGTTCAATGTCCACTGGGAACCGGCCAGGGGCGCTCTCGGCATCAACATTGCACTAAATGATCCTACTTTTCCTGCGGGTGTTGTTCAAGTTGTAAGGGTTCAACTGAGACGAGATTTTGCTAATATTGATACCACCAACTTGGATCCAGGACCCTGATAACTTGGATTTCGAGCACATGTTGCGGACTGTGATCCTAAGGCACTCGACAGCTATCCTCACTAGCTTTTCCAATCAACTCCAACATGGATCTAACAAAGTCTTTTCACCCCCTGGGGTGGTCTCCCTCATACTCGACGGTAAAGCTCCTTCTTTGTGTAACCACTCTGTGCACTCATATTGGCGCAGGTGGAATACAAGCCCTTCGGGTTTATTTGTGTGCTGATCAGGTATTAATCATCACAATTGACACGAGAACGGGAAGGTTAAGTCTGAGAGATACTGGCGATCTCGCCTCTGCTGGTGGGGGTCCTCGATTCGCTCTTTTCTCTGACAAGTTGAACGAGAACCCGTCGATTCTCATGGACGCCTTGTGCCGATTGCGACTTTCTGTATGTATTTAAATTTCTCCAAAACGAGCGGAGCTGATGTAGCCGCAGACCATCTTGGACCTTGCAGAACAGAAAGCGAAATATCTTGGCCTGCAATGTTATCGTCGACGAAATATCGCACCTGGAGGTCGTTAGTATTATTGTGGTTTCGTGCTTATGTTGCTAACATCGGTTCTTAGAAATCACCAAACTTGGATCAGAGACACGTGGAACGTTGTATATCCAACTCTCAAACTTCCCAAACCATTATCTTGTTCTCGTGGTCACGGACGAACGATTCCAGTATGCCCTGATTACTACGTCGGTTATCCCCGAATCTATGTTTGGGAGCATGATCCTGGAGGACATCGCATGGCTTGACTTCGATCGTATCCACGATAAAGCCAATATTTTAGTCATGGATCGGGACTCAAATCGACGAGAGGGCGTCAATCGTCAGCTGGAAGATGAAAATCCCATTTCTGTAGCTGCTTCCGCCAAGAACCAACCTAATGGGTGATTCTTAGGTTTGTGGGTAATGGCTCGAGCTAATCCAATTTATTGCAGGTTCAATCTTGATATACAAGGGCTGAGAGAGCTCTATATTTACTGCAGGTGAGTTGACCTTATCCAATCCAGATAACCCAATTTAATTTCCCTTTAGTGCACGTGTTGCCTACATCAACGTCGAAAGACAGTTCAAAATTCGTGGCATTCCTTTCACACATGTTAATCCAACGATGGGTTCACCTACGACTCCTGAACTCGCGCAGATGCAATCCTCTCTGGCTCGTTCGGTACCCGCACTTTGTGTTCAATCTAAACACATTCTGTCAGGAGCCCCTGCGGCTGAAGCGGCAATGCCAAACATTCGGGTCATACCATTAAATTGGTGGTCAAATGAGAAGGCTCAGGTAAAAGAAACTTTGCATCTGCTTTCTTAATACGTTTACACAAAGCACTAATTGTAGGTCGTGACCTGTGTCAAACTCAAGTATGTTCAACAACCGATGGGGAAAACTGCCAGCGGTAGTGCAGTCATCCGCCCTTCAAAGCGGATCATCTATGATACCACAGAAGCAGTCGTTTCTTTCCTCTCAGAAAATGTCAACACTTGCGTAGACGAATTCTTGGAAGAGTGGGCACGTGTTTCGAAGATGGTTGTGATTGCCAGAGAAGGTTCGTCGTTGCCGATAAAATCATGATCTTTGTTCTGTGCTTAGCGCCTCTACCAACTCCCAGTTGCACAAATGGCAAAGCACACAAAATGGCACGATGTCCGTTTGCTGTCCTTCGATTTGCAGACGGTAGAGTTTGCATACTCACGGGTCAGTTTCATCCCTGTGGACCTGAGTATCACTATATATTTTATTAGGATTATACAGTCTCTATCTCTTGTCAAGATCAACTTTCCCCTTCTGGAGGTACCTTTGACCTTGAATTTTCGCGAACCCCACCCCGCAATGCGATGGATACGGATGCCGAAATGGACAACTTTAACCCACATGAAGATGCAGAGCCATTCTTACGAGATATCTTGAGGCATGCCCACGGTCGTCTAGCACCATCCCTTCATTCTTTGGTAACCCTGTTGAGAGACACCCTCCCAATAGTCGTCGTGCTTGAGGCAATCCGCCAAGAAGCCAAAAAAAATGGTATCACTCTAGATGTCTTCCCAAAGGCAGCTGGGTGGTATCGACTTCTTTACAGTGATCTGAAGTTCGTCCACGACACCACTTGTATCAGACCCTTTCATTAACCTCTACATAACAGACATGCCCTGGATTTCCGACTCTTGAGCAACCAAAGAGTTGCCGTTCTAGATGCATCTCATTCCTTGTTTGATGTTCAGATGCCTGGAAAACCTGTGGCAAAGGATCACCTTGTTCTGCAACCTATCCCACAAATCCGTGATATTGTAACTAATGTAGTCCGAGAGGGTCTGGCGGGCGGCGACCTGACGACGGGGAAGGTCGCTGCGATCGACATTGGTGTTATCTGCGATAATAGAGGTGTCAATCCCCTAGCCAGGGCGATTCATACTCAAGTGCTCAAGCACTTGGAATGTTGATCGTCCCTCTGACTACAGGTTTTAATGTTAATCTTTTCTATATTTATGTACTTTATATATATACCAGCCATATACTAGACGTACATTAATTTAATCCCGTGTAACAATGAATGGAATATCGGCAAATTACATGAAAGGAGTTTGATGAATGAAAGAATTCAACTTATTTAATCTGATAGAACATTTCCAGAACTCAATATGACTTTAGGTGTGGTTAATGTGAGATTCAACATAGCATGTTCCAGGTCATACTTCCCGAATTTTGGACATTCGTAGGAATGACGGTCGGATTTGTAGGCCGTGTTTTCGGATGCTCCTCTATTGGGTAAATTTGAAGGATGATAAGGTCTGCTGAGAAACGGCGCACTGCGTTCCTGGAAATTCTTTTGCATTTTCCGAGGTGAGATAGGTGATGGCGTTCCAACGGATGGGTCTTTGCGGGGGCGACCGGGTCTCCTTTTAAGAGTTCCTTGATTGTCACTTTCTGAACTTGATGAAACTTGGACCTCGAGTAAAGTGGGAGCTTTGGGCGACAATGGACGTATCACAGAATTTGGGCTCTCCACAGGCGGCCGCAGCGTTGTGGGGGACGGGAAATCCAATTTCCGGGGTCGGCCAGGCCGCCTTTTCACAGATCCAACGTCTTCAACGCCTGTAGACCCAAGTTTTGTACTTTGCGCATCAAACTGTCGAGGTCGGCCAGGCCTCCTCTTCACAGAGCTGTTGCCTTCATTACTTGAAGATGGTGGTATCAGAGCATTTGGACTCTTCAAATCCTGTTTTCGAGGTCGTCCAGGCCGCCGTTTCGTAGAGCCGATGTCTCCAAGGCTTGAGCCCGATGTTAATGAAGTACCGGGACTTTTCTGTTGGTCTGTGAGCCGAACCTGGACTGCGGGGAGTGGCATTTTTAGCTTTTGAGTTCTGCTGGGCTGCTTCTTAGTAGAACCGATGTTCTCGCCGTCCGAACTCGAAGATGAGTCATCCAAATTGAATATTTCACCTTCGCTACTTGTTGGTGCCACCACCTTCTCTTTTCCCTTTCGCTTAGATGGTGTACGGAGCATATCGCTAGGTAGAATTCCCCCATCCTCGGATCCTGATGTGATATCAATAACATCGACCGAATCTCTCGCAACGAATGCAAGAGTTTCGGCTGCGTCCTTCTCTTTGCGCTTCCTGTTGGCAACGTTCGGCGGTCGTGGTAGTATTCGTCGCTCTGAGATAGGAGATATAATTTGAGGTGAGGGTGTATGTTTGCGAGGGCGACCAGGTTTTCGCTTGACGGGCGTCTCCTCGCTGTCAGAACTTGAAACGATGTTGGTAAAGTCGAACAATTCCCCCTCGCTACTCTGTGAGGCAATATTTCCTTTCCGCCGTGAATTGGAGCGAGGTTTTAATGGAGACATGCTCCGAGACCGCACGCTCGACTTTCTTTTTTCTGGAAAGTCCAACTCTTCGTGGTCTTCGTCAGAAAGAAACATGTCGTCGGTTGCTACGTCTGGGTGTTCATCGCCCACCGCCTGGGGGAGCCGACGGTAACATCCGCGCACTACGTCGCCCCAGAGAATATAATTGTGACATGATTTACAGTGTCCACCCCTGGGTATTATTTCTGTCGTCCCGGATGACTGCTTGAGAAAGTCTTGTGAGAGACAAGTCAAATGTGATACGGCTATACAACGCGAGGATGGACAAAGGGCTGTCGCTAAGTGATCCTATGAAACTATAAATATCCGCGATAATAGAGAAGGGATTTGAGGGCGCACGGAGGAATAATTCTCGATAGATTGGTGGCAGACCGAACAATCTAACCTGCGGCCAGAGGCTATTAGAGCATCATTCTTGGCCAAAAGCGTGTATGTGAAATCCGCTGAGCCGTGCCCATAAGTGCGTTATCCAAGGGCAGCGGGAAAAGAAAAGGCCCACCATCATCGACGTCAATGGGACCTTGACGTCCAGAGCCGGGTTGCCCAGACTTTCCATCCACCCCCTCCAGCTCCACGGAACATGTGAATCCTGGTGGGAGAGGAGGTTCAGCATTAGCAAAAGCCTTCCAACACTGCACAGCCTCCTCTGTGAACAGCTTGACGTGAAGTGGCCATGTATTGAATGGGTGCTTCGAGATCATTGTCCTCACGATGCTGGTAAAAAACACAGATGTAATGAGCAAAACAAAGAAAGGGAACGGAGTCGGGCAGGGTGGAAGTACGAACCCTATGTTCTTCTTGAGAAGCTTGGAGGCGCGTGTCCCGAAGATGCTCCCATTCGCGTCGCGCAAGTGCCGGGACTTGTGTGGGTGTTGCCACGCCCATTCGAACTGGAGGGCCGCCTTAATTACAAAGGTAAGCGCCAAAGCGAGCATTGAAATCGAGAAGCAGGTTAACCAGTCGTGATGGGAATCCATGCACTATCATCTGCATGATCCATGGTCTTTTGGAACGCGTCTTTCGCGCGCCCTGGGCAATTTCTCCGTTATGCTGTCTGGGGCGCATGAGAGAAAGTCGCGTCTTAGAAGCCCAGTTGCAACGTACCTAATCCTTCGAGGTGGAGATGGTGTGCTGCCAATGTACACTCTGAAGGAGTTTGCTAAAGATCTCACTTCAAAAGGGGGTTACAATTGGAAGCTTACGTCGTTGATTGAGGTGTTTTTATGGACTTTAAGAGATAGCATGCATAAAAAGATGGAAAGGAATGGGACAGAAGCGAGGACTTTGGACCAAGTGGTCTTGCAGGAAGCATTTACTGAGATAAGGGTGATGTTG
>Ga0307517_10001394_pt1 | contig 40608 bp, 47 predicted proteins | sample 23_EM_MG_FD_194515 | JGI IMG/M metagenome (GOLD analysis project Ga0307517, IMG submission 194515) | Populus trichocarpa ectomycorrhiza microbial communities from riparian zone in the Pacific Northwest, United States - 23_EM | ecosystem: Host-associated > Plants > Roots > Unclassified | place...
TCCCAATTCCATGCCATCTCCTGGTAAGCAATCTTCTTACCCTCGTGCTAACTTAAACCACCGTGCCTTGCGGCCTAGCCAACAAACCGGAAGGGAGACTAATATCAAGGAAGTCTCTGAGCTAGCCACCTCTACAGTCAATAGCAACGGCGAGCGTGACCGAACAGCAATGGCCAAATCTGATGAGCCAAACCATCCGGCCGACTCTGTGGAACCCCCGAGAAAGATTTTCAGCACTGTGCCCACAATTCATCCCACAATCATGGGTGAACAGGAAAGACCCCATCGGGAGGCCAACGAAGGTCCGCTACCTACCGTGAGGCTTAGTCCACCTGATAGCCCTCCAAGGTTCGCTTCCAATCTCAGTTACGATCTCGCGGCTGTGGCCTCTGAGCAGATCCTGGTGGAAGCATCAGCCCAGCATCTTGTGATGCTGGCCTCAGGAGCCAGGCAGCATGCGGACACGTCAGAGGAGACACAAGTCAGTATGCCCGAGAGGGACCATGACCCTGGTGATCCGCGGTCCGAATATGTTCATGTGGACATACCGGTACCAGAGGCAGCACAAGAATCCAACCCGTCCACCCTCCCTCTGGCCAATGAGAGTTGCAGTGGATCCTCTACCCCCAGTAAGTTGCGGTTACAACTACCAGGTTTTCCATCTACTATGTTGGCAGCAGGTTTTCCAGCTGCACCAGCAGAAACACATATTTGGAGCCCTCTCCGGTCTGTTTGTGTTGTCACTTAACCTTTACCAACAAGGCTAGACTGTCCTTGCTCTAAATAACTAATATCAGCGGGAGGTGTAGGCCCGTTTGAAGCAGTCCACCAATACTAGCTGACAGATACGGATGCAGATGCTTGGACTTTTCTTTTTTGTGGTGTTTATTTTCCTTTGTGGCGTTCGGTGGATTGTTCCTGTCCTTCCCTGTCTTTTTCTATTTCAGATTAGCTCCCTGCGGGTAGGCCGGCGCGCCCTGATCTGCCGATCCTGGTCGGACAGAGCATCAACACTTCCTTTTTTGGATTCATCATTTGGAGTTTAGCTTTTGAAGTTTTGCTAGCTGTCTGCATGCTCTTCTCTCCGCACATTTCTCTTCTAAATTAGCCAACTTGCGTATGGCCGGCCGGGTTTGTCTGTATCCAATGATGTCTGCGGACACTACTGGTTGAGAGCGGACACTGGTGCTTTTACTTACACTTTAGACATTGGTTCTTTGCATCTTGGATTTTGGTTTTCAGGGTGCTTTTTTTTTGTTTCGGTCGTAATTTCTTTTTTTGTTTTTGTTTGTGGTTTGTTTTCTTTTCTGGCTTGAGATGCTTGCACTGGAAGCTTTGCGGACCATTTCTCCCCCATGTGTTTTTGGTTCAGAGTTGTCCGGTTCCTTATCTTTTTGCATCCAATACCTACTTTGTCAAACCTGTGAAGCACTGTGTTTCTTCTGATATTAGTGTTATGCGCTCCAAGCCCTAGCTTAACCTCATTTGTTACAATATGCTTGGTGGACCTACTCAAACTAGATTAGTCCGCGCGTTCTAAGAAACAACCTTCAAGTTCCTCACCATTATTAACCTTAAATACATAACGTTCGTATTGTGATACAGTGCACACCCGGGTGGAAGACTGCTATCTGGGGTGCAAATTCCAATAACAGGTGGCAATTCAGTCCCGCGGATGTCTCCCCTGGATATCGAACATGAAAGCGAGTGACAAGCGGTGAACTGCCCTGGCTCTTAAAGCAGGCGTTCAGACTACTTTTCATCCACTAGGTTCAAACCCCATATTACCTACTAATACACATTTTCCAATTAATACAATTCTATTCTATCACTATATACCTACACAACATGTCACAACAACAATGGTGGCTTATGGCTGACAGAACACATCCGTCGAGGCACGGCAGGCAAATACAAAGGGAGGTGCGCAGTGGACGTGTCCTGAAATCCAGATCCAGAGACAGGTTAACCATCATCCCAACCTCACTTGCATCTCATCTGTCGGGGTCCACAGAAAGTAGGGGTACCGGCCTAGTGCTAGCCTCATCACGACTTGAGGTACCAGAACCTATTCTTGTAGACAGCGGGCAGCCATCAGCGGATGACAGCATTGACTTACAAGATGGGGAGTATGAGGATTAGAATGGCCAGAGTGAGGAGACTGAGGTGGATGAGGTTGAGGAGGAGGAGGAGGAGGAGGGGGAGGAGGAAGAGTTACAACAGGGGGAGGAGAATGAGAATTTATAATCGGGTTGGGGGGCACAAAGATCAATTCGGTATGGGTTTCGTGAACCACAATCTTCCATAGTTACAGTCACTCCTGGGCATACGCAGAGTTCCGGCCGGGGAATTGATTACCCCAAACGGAGAGCACCTGTCCCAGTACGTGTTAGCTAAAACTGTTTCACACCTGCGATCCGCTCTCGCCCGCCCACCATCTTGGGTTCGCTAGAGACACCAGCAATAACTCCGAGCAACTCAGGTCCAACAACGCCCGAATTTGATAGCGTGGGTGAACAACAAACTAGCAGCCGATGAAATATCGCCACAGGACTTGAGTGTAGCATTGTGCTCAAAGCCCGTGACCTGATGTGGGAGTGGACAATATTCGTAAATCCATTTTCCAGATGCAATTACCCTAATCAAAGCAGTCCGCACGTGTTGTAAGGATGCCCGGAGAGAGGCAACCTTTCCAAACTTTGCCGATGCTACCCCGGCCTCTAATGATCAGGTAAGTTACCCTGAATCAGTATCATATATCTGATCCGCCAGACTAAATAGACCGGCTGGCGGCCGGGCATTTTGCAGGTTCGGGCAAAGCATAGCGGATACAGATCACAGTATTTGCATACAGCAAAGGAGAGTATAACTGCACTCTATAAGCTAGATATGGAGGATGCTGCGGGGTGTGCACGAAGGGTGACATACCTACTAGAGGAAGACAGATTCCTTTGCCCACCGGACAAATATGAGGTATAGTGGTGCATCATTTTTCACGATTGTCTCTGACCCCAGCTGGGGGATCTATCCAATACGGCGGACAGGCAGTTTCTCTTAGATTCCTAGCGCCACAGATTCCTAGAGTGATTTTTGCCCAATTTTATTCTAGTCCTAAAAGGAGAGGAATGACAGATGCGAGATTCCTGGGTAAGATTGACGGTCCGTTGATCTGTCTGACTGCGGCCATGCTGTGCCATTCGCTGAGATGCTAGTGGACTGGAATCTTTATCGCTAAAGTGGTTTTCAGGCATTCTAATGCCCGAGGTAAGATAAACCGCGCGGACTTGTGGTTTTCTGGAGTGTCTGGATCACTTTTGGCCAAGGCATCCGAATACTCTCGAAAACAACAAGTACTCGAGATGGGTGATAAGTGAGCTAAAAGAAAGGCAGGCCTGCTGGAATGTCAGACACAGACATGGCAGAATACTGGAAAGCGCTTTCAGGGTTTAATTATTGGGCGGATCAAGACTGCGTTGGGGGCGAAAGTTGCCCAGGAGCGGGGAAAGCGTGCTGAGAGAGCAGCAGGGTATTCCAATGATGATGATGCGTTGAGGCAGGAATTTGGGATTGATCTGGAGCCCGAAGTATGAGAATCGGCGCGGGGCAGCCGGGTGGACCTAGCGGATGCTTTGGGAGGACTGGTTGAGTCAGCTCTGTCCGGAGAACTTGCAGATGCATGGGAGCAGGTGGAAAACAGTGACCGATAGGACTTGGGGGATTGTGTTATAACTACACTATGATCATAATATTATGTATGTATAGTAGAGGAGTAATAGAATAGATAATACACATAGCAAAGGTGCCCGGAAGCCCAGAAGTCCGGAAGTAACATAACTGTAATAGTGTATAGGCCCTGAGAGGGTGGTTGGCGGGAGATGATATCGGGCTTCCGCGTCGTGATGTGTCAGGCGGGTGATTCGAAGATGCGCAGCTATGCCAGTGGGCAGTTCTTCTAGTGGCTAATTGTAGGTTCTGTAGGTTCAGAAGGTGTGGAAATGTGTCAGGTGGACGGTCAAAAGCCAGGAGCACATGGTAGGACATCGGGCCGACAGGATAGGTGGTATGGGACGTCTGGTCAAAGGGATAGGTAGCAGGAGACGTCCGTCCAATGAGATGGGCTGCAGAGGACGTCCGGCGGATGTGATAAGTTGTAGTGGCGCCCGGCCGAATAGATGGGTTGGAGGGGGCGTCCGGCCCACGTGATGGGTTGTTAGAGGCGTCCGCATGACACCCGGGAATAAACATCAGGATCCGGAGGTGGTGAGGGAAAAGGTCAAGGGCGGGAGCACGCCCGCTGGATGCGGGAAGATACACGATGGGATTGAGAGGTAGAGAGCGAAAAGGAGTGTATCAGGGGGGGTGCGGGACAGTGAGGGGATAGGGAGGGGAACTCAGGATGGAATCCGGAGTGAGCACAGTATTCCAAGAGGAAACCCGGTGGGGGGGGGGGGGCGGTTGTAGGGCTTATTAGGGAGAAGGAGATTGAAGTCGCAGGATGCTAGGGACGGGGTAGCATGCAGGGGGGTGCATGGGGGTAACGGGAAGGTAGAGATGTCCGCAGGGCGCAGGGTTGCTAGGGGACTGCTTTTGGTTGCGTCTGGTACGTCCGCACCTAGAACTGGAGTTTACGTTATATGCGCCCGCAACGTCCGGTGCACAGGCGGCGCAGGACACAGCAGGGCGCAGGTTGATTTTTTTGCTGATGGATGTGATCAACATTTCTCATGCCGGGTAATTATATGCTTAGGTCTTACTTATCAGGCTACATATGTCTGTCTGCTTAACTTTGAAGTGCCATAGCTTCTTATCCAACCGTTCAAACTTCACCATTTGACTTTTTACTGATAGAGAAATATTTCTTCTATCGTAATCAGCCAAAACCCAAGGGTCGAGTTGCTTATGCTAATGGGTAGAGACGTCTAATGATTGGTGGTATAGTTAGGATAACCACAATGGGGGTGTGGGTCCAACATATGACCTACGGTAATCTCGCAAGACTTTTCCAATCGGCTACGATGTAAGGTGTTATCAGATATGTTCCAATAATAGTGGTCTTTGGTGTTGGGACGCAACTACGCAACTGTCTGGTGGTGACCTGCCATTCCAACCCTGGGGCCGGAGGGTGGTGTTATCCTTATTCCTTGAAGTTTGTGCGCATCAAGGCAGGCTAACTTTGCCTCCTAAATGCTTAAGGGAAGTCCGTGCGCTTAACACCAGGTCATAGTCAGTGGTGATTAGAAGTCCTGGTTGGGAGACGGGTGACAGGTAATAGTCAGATACACCCCTCATACCCATTTGAGAGGCGCATGAACCTGCATCCACGAGAAAGTATTCGACTCTATGAGCGAGGGCAGTGGGGTCGTCTGGTAGTCTGTATAATTCCCGGATATGATTTTTTATATAATGGGCAAACTGTACCTGCACGCCAGAGTGTTTTTGACATATCTTTCGTAGTTAGAGCAGTACCATTTATCTGTGTGACCTATGACTTAGGATGTCTACAAACTTCGACAACAGTGCAATATTTCCGGCATCCACAATCTGATCTTGCATGCGACTTCAAACACTAGGCACCTCAGACGTCAAAGCAAGAGGGTTCAGGAGTGGGTTAACATAAAGGGTGTACTGAAGCATCAGATTCTTTGCTACGGCTAGTATTACCCCCTCCACGCCTGTCACCGTGTTTTCCCATGAATTAACTACATGCTGGACACAAGATGTTCTTCTTAGACTCGGTTCGCCTGATGGACTAGAGCTTCTGATACCAGACATTATTGTGCTAGGGACTCTAAGTGGGGATGAATAGCGTGCTACTCTGGATGATGGGAATGTCGCTGGGGACAAGCCCCTACCAGCAGTTATGGTCCCACGGGCAGCGGGAGTCAGTGGGACAATTGCTGCCTTCTGTGAAACAGAGTAGGTCGAAAATCGCAAAGTTCTTGGGCGGTTGGTTCCCTGTGTCTCCACTGATCATGGCCCCCAACAACGTCTAAGTGTTGTCTCACCAGCACCGCAAAGATTTCTCCTTCAGGTTCGGTGTCCGGTTCAGTTTCATCACCCAATGTTAGGTGCACGGACTCCCCATACGGATTTACTGAGCAAAGGTACGCTACCTTAACGCGCATGAACTAGCGCTGTCGAAAAAACACGTGACTTCTTACAGAAGGTCACGTGTTCGACCCACACCCCCGCCGGTGTTATTATTACTACACTATGGATCGCAATCAGTCTCCAGGCATTGGCACAAGCAATGCGACGGAGGGGGCTTCGCTGATTACTATAGAGGAAATAATTGTCTATTAACAGCAAGTCAAAAGGGGAAGTTTGAATGGTTGGATATGAAGTTATGGCACTTCAAAGATAAGCCGACCGTCATATGTAGTCTGATATGTAAGACATAAGCATATGATTACCCAGCATGTGAAACTTTGATTACAACATGACCGGAAGGAACGACTGGTATGATCACGAGCCAGGCTGCATATACAGACTAAGTTCATATGGCATTAGAATTGGGAACCAGTAATTGGACGCAATTACTTGGGCAATGATTAAAGCCGAAGTGGTGTGCGAGGATTCGGGGTCAAACGATTTTCGCACATTCAAGAAAGCTAGTAGAAGTTGGAAAGGTACTTCGCTAGTATGATAGTCGGATGTACTCTGGGAAAGGGGATAAGAGCAGGGCAAGAGCCTGAAGCAGATAGGAGAAAACAAGCACGGAGAAGAGATCTTATCAATATAATAAGTTCTACATTAAATTTTTATCATGACCAATACTTCGACCATCTATAATAAAGTAACCTTTATATGTAGCCTACATTACTTGTGTGTTCTTAACGAGTTCTGCGATATAATAACGTCTCCGGTCCTAGCTGTCGGAATACCTCACGACGAAGCCACCACCTAACAGTCTATTGATACTTCTCATCGTTACCAAGACGAATGTTGGCAGAAACACACATACTCCCAAACCCAATACCCTTTTTGCACCAAACACTTAAGGACTATTTGAATAGACAAAGTCCTCACCTCTACATAAACACCGGAGCTAGGGACACCAGAGCCCTACCAGGAATCCTACTTCTGGTGGACAAGCCCAGAAGATTTCGTTACACTCGAGGATATCACCGCACTATACAAAGCTGAAGAAAACTCGAGCCAGAACTTCGAGATACCAGCAGTGTGGGGAGGAAACAAATGATAAGTTTCCCATTAAGAAGTCGAAAGAATGGCTTCTGACCCCAAAGTGCCTGAGGTGATGGAGTGGCAACAGTCGGAAAAAGGAGGGGGACAAGATGAATTGTCCCAGGACACAGTACCGAGTGTGGAGACCGACAGTACATGATTAGCCCTGTCGCACTCTGGTGGTTCTGCACCCCCGTCCCCAAGCCTCTCGATAGGCTTCGTGGTTAAGCAACGAAGCAGTTGACAGAAAGGCTGGAAAAGCCCTGCTCCTAGCCACAATCCTGTCATGACAGGTCGGATCGAAGGCTTGAACAGAGTTATAGGCCAATTCGATTCAAATGTAAAAGAAAGCAGAGATGAACGGAATCTGTCTTTCGGCTCCCTACCAACCGAAGTGCTACTCATGGCCCACGAACTGCTAAAAGTCAAATCGCAGTTAAAGTCCGGTGCTGTTAGGTGGTAGCTTCGGTGTGAGGTATTCCGAAAGCTAGGACCTGAATCGCTTTATATCAAAGAACTCGCTAAGAAGACGTGAGTAATGTAGGCTAGATATAATGGTATACTTCGGGATAGATAGTCGAAGTATGGGTAACGATAAGATAAAAACTTATTAGATTGATAAGATCTCTTCTCCGTGCTTGTTGTCTCTAATAGCAGCCAAGATGCTTCGATATTTATATTCTGCATCTGAGCAATCACGGTATGCATGCTAACTCTATACTAACTAAGGATCTTGCTCTCAATTCTGCGAACTTCACCTGAGTGCGAACACTCGTAGACCCTGAAAACTCTCTACCACACCTTTTGCTCCCATGGCCAACTTATCGGTCTGCGCTTCGGTTATTCCTGATGGTGTGGAGATCACGTCAGGTGTCAGCTCATCCGTTTATCCATTGAGAGCAATGATTACGAATTATCTTGCCCCCGTGCTCACCCAGGGTAGTTTAACTTGCTGGACAGAAGAGGGCCAGTCTTCTTTGGTTTGGTTGGTTCCGTCGAGAATTCGACATGCAAGTGCATATCGTATCCTGGTCTTCAGGGATTACACGACTTGTCCTCGGGATCGTACCTATAGGCTTTTTCCCTCGGGCTCCATCTTTTACCAACTTGTCCTTTGTGGATGCACCCTATCTACTTACTGGCCATAGTTACTTCCTTCATACTCTACACGTCTTTGTAGGTACTAGGGGACTAACTTTCGTGCAAAAGGTTCCGTTACCTTCGACCCACCCTTCGGGCCGTCTGTCTTCAAGTGTCTGTAACCTTATGTGCCGTCCTCCGATTCACCTGCTTCCACCCACACAAGGTGCCCGGAGGTCTCCCCTCATATGACCTGCGAACAGGATCCGGTCGGACCGACGGCCGCGACGTATACGGTGTTATAAGATGTGTTCCATTGATAGTGGTCTTTGGTGTTGGGACGCAACTACTCAGGCGGCCAGCGATGACCCGCCGTCCCAACGCCGGGGCTGGAGGGGAGTGTTATCTTTTTCCTTCGAAGTTTGTGCGTGTCAAGGTAGGGTAACTTTACCCTGTAAATCCTTATGGGGAGTCTGTGCGCCTAACAGGTGCCCAAATTGTTGGTCAGGAACTCGATCGAATTGACGATCAAGTACTGATTCTAGACTGAGAATCCCCGAAGGGCTAGGAAAGCTTCGCTTCCACAGTAGCTGAGAGGCTGGGAGAAACTGATGAGAGACAAGCCAGGCACAAGGCTGTCACATCCCAGCTTCACGAGACAGTACAAGGAACGGAGGCTCAGTCAATGCACCGGGACCTGCTACTTGACCGAGAAATGGTCGGACAGAACGAGCCGCACAAGTAGGAGCTAGAAAATCATGACATAAGTCTCAATCTCATGAAACATGAGAGGTTACAGCACCAACAAGCGCACCAGGCACAGGACGGTGTGAGCTCGGAGCTAAAGGCAATGGTGCAGACCTTGATGGGACGGGTCAAAGGAAAAGGCAAGGCGTCAGACCACACGCCAAGAGCTTCAGGGGCAGGAGGCAGAAACCCAGAAACCACCGCCACGGAGAAGGGCAGCTGGGGCTCCTGGAGGAGGAGGAGCCCTCGATGATGAAGGAGAAGGATCTGGGAGGAAACCAGATGAGAGCAGGAAAGGAAGACAGGACCAGAGACCGGCACCCCAGCCAGAGGACGACTATGACACTGAGAATGATGAACAGTTTAACCTGTTTTCCCGGGTCATGGCCAACGCTTTGGGGCAACAAACAAGAGTCCCAGCGGAACCCCCTGCCCTGGTCAAAAATGAAAAACACCAAGATATACGCATGTGCCTACTGACATGCACGGATTGTGTTGGTTGAAACAGTTGGCAGTGGGAAAACGAGGCAGAACGAATCCGATACGCCATAAGCCAAATGCAAGGGAAAGAGGTCGCACTGTTTGCGTTTACCTACTGGCAACAAATGACTGGAGAATTAAGTTACACCAGACAAGAAGGATACAAGTTCTGGCATGTTTTTGCAGAACAAGCTCTGCTACGCTTCGGTCACGCCCGTGAAGCGGAAAAATCCCTAAGAGAACTGAGATCAGCCAAATATCGCCGTGATGTCGGTAAATTCTTGATGGAAATGGAAAATCTCAATATCGAGGCAAGAGTCACCGGAATAGCCTGGAGAAAGATGATCGAAGAGGAAATTCCGGAAGATGCATTCCGACGGCTCTCACATAGAGAATATGTCGATGATGGGGAATGGTTGGAAGCAGTCAGGACCGTAAACTGAGAGGAAGAAGACTTCAAGCAACGAAAAAGTCTGAGAAGGGGCGGTTCCTCCGACACGACACGGGGCGAAAAAAGGAAGTTCAAGGATTCAAGGCTATCGATAGCCACAAAGCATGTAAAAAAGCAGCAGATGGCTAAGGAAAAGGCGGACTATAAGGCAAACAAGGCAGGGGAGAGAAGGATGAAGCAGGAAGGGGTGGTGGCGCCTGTGGGAGACAGTAAACACACGGTGTAGGCCGAAGCCCACAAGGGCCTCAATCAAAAAGTTGTCGACAGACGAAAATCGGACAACAAATGCACACGATGCGGAATAAAAAACCACACTTGGAAGTACTGTAGAAAACTTGTACAAGTATCGGCTGTATATCGAGGGCCAGCAAAACCCAAACGACAGACCACATTTGCACCGAAGCGACGCCCCCAGGTAGCCACTGTGGGGGTTGATGGCCAGTGAGAAAGCTCAAAGCGAGCAGTGCAAAGGCACCCAGCTTGGGCCTTTGAGGATGACGAGATTTTGTGAAAAAAGTGGTCCTGGTACCGACAACAAGGGTGATCGGGTAGTGAGGTTGCCGCGTCGAATCGAAAACCAGGTGGCGGAGTCGGTGAAGGAATCCCACAGGAAGGCTAAAGGACCAAAAAAGGATACCAGTTGCCATTTTAAGACCAAAAATGGGTAGTCCGTGCTAACTACGGGAACGATAAAAACTCACAAGCGAGCAAGTGTCGACTGGACTACAGCGAAAGAGAAGACAACCATACCTCTGGACAAGGCTTTAGTTGGAGGACACGCGAAAGGGGGTCGAAATCCAGGGCAACGTGACTTTCTCTCCAGGTACAACAGCTGGGCAAATATTAGCCAGGGGAGCCACTATGCTGTACAAGGTTCATGTTTTGACAAATGGTGTCGGAGGAGGCCGCTCCAAGGGAGCAGAGCCAAACCCGAAGGCGAAGGTACGGTGGACTCCTCGCAGGGGACAACCTCACATGAGGGATAAGGCGACAATACAGGGCAGGGCACCCTAGTCGCGAACTCGAGAGGCCCTGTAGTGAACCACCACTCCTGTAATATGGGAACTCCTCGGCAGGAGGTAAAGACCCCTAGTAGTAGGCTGCCCGATATTCAAAAATAAGACACTTATTGTAAAGGTGTGTGTGAGGAGGCTTTAAGAGTCGAAACTGCGCTGGCGGGTAACAAACCCCGACGTTGCATGAAAATGCCGTGATGAAAAGATTTCATCAAAACAAGAGCGAAAGCTCAAGACCTATTAAAAAACCTAAGCATTACGCAGGGCCTGAGGGGAATGCATTTATTGAAGTAAAAGGACGAAAATGCTCAATAAACGTACTTTGAGATTCTGGTTCAAACATCTTTCTCATGAACCAGGATTCCACACGACGGCACGAAATCCTGACCGAAGCTAGTGATTCACTGTTGAAATCAGAACCTGCGATGGCGAAACCTCGCCTACCAGAGGAATATTCAATACCCATCCTATTTTATTGGAAATCGGTGCCAAAGGTCACGGGAGCGTAATATCCTGCGAAATTGCAAGCGCAGGAAAATATCATTTGATCATCCCGTTCAGGTGGTGGCATGACGAACAGGCCCTGAAAAATATTCCAGACCCAAGTAAATGAGTCTTTGAAGAAGCGAAGTGCCACGCTCATATAGAAGATGAAGCAGTGGCGGACTTGTTTGAGTGAGATGAAACTGTGGCTGATGATAAAGAGGCACAGTATGTGGGAAGGATTGAACCAGAAGAAGAAGGGGGAGTACAACTAGAGACCCTGCCAAAGCCATACTAGCAGTATAAGGAGCTTTTTGATGAGAAAAAAGATAAGAGGTTGGCACCTTGAAGAACTTGCGAGGATGCCATCAACCTTAAGGAAGGGGCTGACCCCCCTTGGGGCCCAATTTACGCGATGTCGGCCCACCAACTAAGCGAGGTTGACAAATACCTAACAAAGATGCTTGCAGAGGGCAAAATCGCGGATAGCGAATCCCCTTAGGGTGCTCCAATCCTCATCGTTCCGAAACCGGATGGAAGTCTACCATTATGCGTAGACTACAGAAACCTCAATAAACTGACGATCCGGAATTGATACCCACTACGGCTCATGGATGAACTCCGTGATCGCGTTGCAAGCGCAAAAGTCTTTACGAAGCTTGACCTTAAAGATGGATATGATCTGATTCGAATGAGCAAAGGCGATGAACATAAGACGGCCTTTCGTACAAGATATCGACAGTACAAATATAAGGTTATGCCATTCGGACCTGTTAACGCTCCTGCAACATTTCAGACAATGATGAACAAAATCCTAAGGGAATTCTTGGACCAAAGAGTAGTCGTCTACCTAGACGAGATCCTGATAGACTCCGAACATAAGGATAACCATATCAAATTAGTCGAAAAAGTCCTTGCCTGGCTCGAACAACACGACTTAGCAGTCTTGTTGAAGAAGTCGGTGTTCCACCAGGCGGAGCATCAACAAAAGATTTATTCCTCTTCCTGTGCGTCAGCCGCAGAGGACGGATGGGACACGCAAGACGTAAACTCCCATTCAGGATGCGACGACGATCCGACAACGCGTCCAGAAGATTCGCGGAACGTCCCGTTGCGTCCTGACAAAGTCCGCAAACGGGCCCTACGTCCTGTGAGTCCTGACACCTTCCGACGCTAGCCTATCATGTCCTGACGTCTTCCGATGCTCGGGTATCATGTCCTGACGCCTTCCAACGTTGGGCCATTGTGTCCTGACGCCTTCTGACGCTAGGCCATTGTGTTCTGACACCATCCTAGCATCTGTGGGATGCGCCTTCCCTGTCCCGATATCTATACCCTCCACACTATTTACCTGATTCTTCCAGACGCCAGTAACCTCTTGTCGCGCTTTCCAGACTCACGATACTCCCGCCCGCCATCGGGACGTGCTAATCACATAGCCACTATTCTGGACCTCGTCCTCACACTTTCCCATGTTCTAGATTCAAGTTCGTTCTCCCAAAATTATCGTGATATTGCTGATCCTTTATTGCAGTCATCCCGACGCCCTATACTACTGTATCTACTATGCTACAATGTGACTATTGCATATGACCTTTATTACCCCCGCTTCTGCGTGTCTCATCACTAGAAGAAAAATTAAATCTACCTACAGGTACTGTTGAGTGTAGTAGGGTACGGGCAACCACCCTAGTAGTGTTGTGGAGAAGATAGGACGGCTTTGAGAGTAAAGCAGTAGTTGCGCACACATGTTTGTTAGTCCTAGTTAGTTAGCAGCGGTGCGCATCTGAAAATAGAACAAGCTCTCTCACATCCACCACGTCCATGTTAGGCGCACAGACTCCCCGTAAGGATTTACAGGGCAAGGTTACCCTACCTTGACACACACCAACTTCGAAGGAAAAAGATAACACCGGCCTCCAGCCCCGGCGTTGGGACGGTGCGTCATCACTGGCCGCCTGGGTAGTTGCGTCCCAACACCAAAGACCACTATCAACGGAACACATCTTATAACAGCGTATGCGTCGCGGCCGTCCGTCCGACCGGATCCTGTTCGCAGGATATATGAGGGGAGACCTCCGGGCACCTTATGCAAGTGGGAGCAGGTGAATCGGACGACGGCGCATAATGTTACAGACACTTGAAGACTGACAGTCGGAAGGGTGGGTCGACTGTAACGGGACGTTTCGCACGAAAGTTAGTCCCCTAGTACCTACAAAGTCGTGTAGAGTATGAAGGAGGTAACTATGCCCAGTAAGTGGATCGGGTGCATCCACAAAGGACAAGTTGGTAAAAGATAGAGTCCGAGGGAAGAAGCCCATAGGTACGATCCCGAGGACAAGTCGTGTAATGCCGGAAGACGAGAATACGACATGCAGTCGCCTGTCAAATTCACGACGGAACCAACCAACGAAGAATGGCCATCTTCGGTCCAGCGAGTTAGACTACCCACGGTGAGCACGGGGGCAAGATAATTCATAACCATTGTTGTCAACGGATAAACGGATGAGCTGACACCTGACGTGGTCTCTACACCATCAGGGATAATAGACGCGCAGACCGATAAGTTGACCATGGGAGCAAAAAGTGTGATAGACAGTTTTCAGTGTCTACGAGTGTTCGCACTCAGGTGAAGTTCGCAGAGTTGCGGGCAAGATACTTAGTTAGTATAGAGTTAGCATGTATACCGCGATTGCTCAGACGCGGAATATAAATATCGAAGCATCTTCGGTGCTATTAGACACAACAGGCACGGAGAAGAGATCTTATCAATATAATAAGTTACTTACACTTTTATATCGTTACCACTACCTCGACGATGTACATCAAAGAGAATAATTATATCTAGCCTACATTACTCGTGTCTTCTTAACGAGTTCTCCGATATAATTAGGATTAAGGTCCTAGCTGTCGGAATACCTCACGCCGAAACAACCACCTAACAGTATATTGATACTTCTCATCGTTACCAAGACGAATGGTTGGCAGAGACACTCATACTCCCAAACCTAAAAAACCTTTTGAACTAAGACCGGTGAGGACTATTGCGATAGACGAAGTCCTTACCCCTATACCCGAATTAGGGACACGAGAGCCCTACTACGAATCCTATTTCTGGTGGGTAAACCCAGAAAATTGCGTTACGGAGGAAGATATCGCCAAGCTACACATACACCAGTACGGCGAAGACTTCATTTACAAAACCCGCTCAGAAATATCGAACTCCATTTGCTACACCTGGTACCCAGAAAGCGATCAACACTCAAGTCAGCGTTTTGAGATACCGATAGTCTGGGGAGGAAACAAAAGATAAGTTTTCCTTATAGAAACCATAGAAATGGCTTCTAACCCCAAAGCGCCTGAAGTCATGGAATGGCGACAGGAAGAAGGAGAGGGAGGAAGCAAAGGAGGGGATGAGCTCTCCTCCGTTCAAGCTCCCAGCGTGGAAACGACTGTCACCTACCTTGTCTGATCGCATTTGGCGGATCGGACACCCCGATCCCCTGTTGGCCTAGGCTTCATGGCGAAATATGGAGGCAACGCTCCAAGAGGAAGTCGCTGAATGCGTGAGCCTACTGGCGAATCCCTCATGGCCGTTCGGATCAGAAGATTGGACCAAATCCTCGGCCGGTTTGACCCAAAACTCACCACAAGCCAAGATAGAGAACATCTTGCGTTCAGCTCCCTTCCCACCAATATCTTACTAATGCCCCAAGAACTGGTAACGGTCAAAAATCAGTTGAAGTCCGGGGTCCAGATAGTTGGTCGAGAACTCACCCGAATAGACGAACAAGTACAGCCTTTGGACTTGGAGTCGCAAAAAGTCCAGGAAAGCTTCTCAACCCAGGTCACGGAATGACTGGGGGAGACGGACGAGAGACAAACCAGACATGAGGCAGTTACCTCCCATCTTCACGAAGCTGTGCAGGGGACTGGCGAACAGTCTATGCATAGAGACCTACTCCTGGGCCAAGAGATTGTTCGAATCACCGAACAACATAAACGGGAGATGGAAAATCACGAGATGAGTATTAATCTCGTAAGGCATGAGTTGCAACGACAACAGGAGTCTCAAGAAGCCCAAGATGGCGAGATCGCGGTGCTTAAGGCCCTGGTGGAACAATTGTGGAGACAAGTGAAAGGGAAAGGCAAGGTGTCAGATCCGACACCAGAGACCTCGGGGGCGGGTGGAGGAAGACCACCACCACCACCACGACACGGAGCGGCAGGAGCTCCAGGCGGAGGAGGGGGAGGAGACCCCGATGAGGACGGAGAAGGATCTGGTAGGAAACCAGACAAGTGAAGGAAAGGAAGACGGGACCAGAGACCCGCACCCCAGCCGGAAGAAAACGACGAACAATTTAACGTGTTCTCACGGGTCATGGCCAACACCTTGGGACAACAAACGAGGGTCCCGGCGGAACCCCCTGCCATGTTTAGCCACGAGAAACACCAAGATATCCGCATGTGGCTAATGACACGTACGGATTACATAGGTCGAAACAGTTGGCAGTGGGAGGACGTGGCACAATGAATCCGGTACGCCATAAGCCGAATGGACGGGAAAGAAGACGCACCGTTTGCGTTAACCCACCGACCACAAAAGACCGGAGAAATAGGTTATACGAGACAAGAAGGGTACGAGTTTTGGCATGTCTTTGCAGAACAAGCCCTGAGACGCTTCGGACCCACCCATGAAGCGGAAAAATCCCTACGAGAAATGGGATCCGTCAAATATCGCGGTGATGTCGCCAAATTCTTGATGGAGATGGCAAATCTCCACATCCATGCAAGAGTCACCGGGATAGCCTGGGGAAAAATGATTGAAGAAGAACTTCCTGTAGAAGCATTGCGACGGCTCTCACAGGAAGCATATGTCGACGATGGGGAATGGTTGGAAGCAGTCAGGACGGTAACCCGAGCAGAGGAAGATTTCAAAGAACGAAAAGATCTTCGAGGGGGAGGTGCCTCCGGCACAACACGAGGCGAAAAATGGAAAGTCGAGGATTCAAAGCCGACGGTCGCCGCAAGACGTGTAAAAAAGCAGTACACGGCTAAGGAAAAGGCAGACTACCAAAAGAAAAAGGCTGGGGATAGAAAGGTGAAGAAAGCAGGGTCGGTGGCACTGACGGGGGAGGTTAGACATGCGGTGTGGTCAGAAGCACACCAGGGCGTCAAACAGAAGATTGTCGATAAATGGAAATCTGAAAACGAATGCACGCGATGCGGGATGAGGAACCATCTTTGGAAAGACTGTCGAAAGCTGATACAAGTATCGGCGGTGTATCGAGGGCAATCAAAGCCCAAACGAGCATCCGCATTCGCGCCAAAACGACGCCCCCAGGTAGCCACTGTTGCCGTTGATGGCAAGGGTGAAAGCTCGAAGCGAGCGGTGCAAAGGCCCCCAGCATGGGCCTTTGACGATGATGACATTTTATAAAAAGTCATCCAGGTACCGACAACCACGGTGATCGGGTAGTGAGGTTGCCGCCGCGAATCGAAAGACCTGCGGCGTAGGCGGTGACGATATCCCACCGGAAGGCAAAAGACCAAAGGATAGTGGTTGCCATTTTACGTCCAAAAATGGGTAGTCCGTGCTCACCACGGGAGCCGTAAAAAATTACAAGAGAAGAAAGCGGTTGACGAGACTAAAAGGGAAAGAGAAGATTACCATTCGTCGGAACAGAACTTGAGTTGCACGACATGCGAAGGAGGGTTGAAATCCAGGGCAACCTGACTTTCTCTCCGGGTAAAACAGCTGGGCAAAGAGAAGCTGGGGGCGCCTCTATTGGGCTGAAGGTTATTGCCCGACGAATGGTGTCCGAGGGGGTCTCGGGAGTGAGACCAAACTCGAAGCCGGAGGTACGGTGGACTCGTCGCAGGGGACAGTCTCATATGAGGGCTAAGTCGACGATAAAGGACCGCCCCTCCAAGTCGAGAACTCGAGAGGTACTCTAGTGAACCACCACTCCTGTGATATGGGAACTGCTCGGCAGGAGGTAAAGACCGCTAGAAGTGGGCTGCCCGATATCAAAATATTAGACACTTATTGTAAAAGTTTGTCTGAGGAGGCTTTAAGAGCCGAAACTGCGCAGGTGCGGTAACAAACCCCCACACTACTTGTAACCGCGACGATGAAAGGATTTCATCAAGAACCGAGCGAAATTTCTAGATCCATTAAAAAACCTAAGCATTACACCTGCCCTGAGGGGAAGGCATTCATTCAATTAAAAGGACGAAAACATGCGATAAACGTCCTCTTAGATTCTGGTTCAAATATTTTTCTCATGAACCAAGACACCGCACGACGGCTCGAAATCCCGACTGAAGCTAGGTTTTCACCGTTAAAAATCACAACCTTCGATGGCGAGACAGCGCCTACTGGAGGAACATTCTATACCAATCCTATTCTTCTAGAAATTGGTGCCAATGGCCACCGAAGTATGATATCCTGCGAAATTGCGAATGCAGGAAGGTATGACTTAATCATACCCTTTGGGTGGTGGCATGATGAGCACCCCCTTAAAAATATCGCGGACCCACGTAAATGGGCCTTTGAAGAAGCAAAGTGCCAGACTCATATAGAAGATGAGGCGGTGGCGAATATGTTTGAATGGGATGAAACTGTGGCTTACGATGAGGAAGCACAGTATGTGGGACCGATAGAACGAGAGGAGGAAAGGGGAGTACAATTGGAGACGCTGCCAAAACCGTATTGGCAATATAAGGAGCTTTTTGAAGAGAAAAAAGCCAAAATGCTGGCGCCTCGAAGGACTTTTGACCACGCCATCAAGCTTAAAGAAGGGGCCGAACCCCCATGGGGTCTGATTTATCCAATGTCGGCACACCTGTTGAGCGAGCTGGATAAGTACCTCAAGAAAATGATGGCTGAGGGAAAAATTGCGGATAGCGAATCTCCTTACGGCGCTCCGATCCTCTTCGTTGCAAAACCAGATGGAAGTATATGATTGTGCGTAGATTAAAGAAACCTCAACAAATTGACTATCCTGAATAAATACCCTCTACCACTCATGGATGAACTACGAGACCGCGTCGCTGGAGCAATAGTATTTACGAAGCTTGACCTAAAAGATGGATACCATCTTATTCGGACAAGAAAAGGCGACGAACATAAAACAGCTTTTCGTACACGATACCGTCAGTACGAATACAAGGTCATTCGTTTTGGGCTGGTCAACGCTCCCGCAACGTTTCAGACAATGATGAACAAGATCCTAAGGGAATTCTTGGACCACGGGGTAGTCGTCTACCTGGCCGATATCCTAATATACTCTGAAAATATGGACGACCACATGAAACTAGTCCAAAAGGTCCTCGACCGACTTGAACAGCACGACTTAGCAGTCTCGTTGAAGAAGTCGGTGTTCCACCAATAGGAAGTCGAATTCTTGGGGTACATTGTCAAGACAAGCGGCGTCACCATTAGGGATAGAAAAGTGAAAAGTGTTCAAAATTGGGCACACCCAAGGTCGGTTAAAGAAGTTCCGAACTTCATTGGATTCGCAAATTTTTATCGTTGATTCATCAAAGATTTTTCAAAAGTTTGCAAGCCAATAACCGAAACTTTAAAAGGAAACCCAAAGGATTTTCACTGGGGAAGAGAGCAGGAAGAGGCGTTTGAGGAGTTGCAAAAGAGGTTTACAATGGCACCAATTTTATCGCATTTTTACCCTGGGAGAAGGACTGTGGTCGAGACAGACGCAAGCGACTTTGCGCACGGATGGGTACTGTCGCAATACCAGGGAAGACGGCTTCACCCCGTGGCTTTTCATTTTCGAAAATTGAACAGTGCTGAAAGAAATTACGAGATACATGACAAGGAATTACTCGCAATCATGGAAGCATTTAAGGAATGGAAAAGATACCTCTGGGGTGAAGAAGAGCCCGTGACGGTATACACTGACAACCAAAACCTACAGTCCTTTTTGACCAAAAAAGTCTGGAACCAAGGCCAAATTCGAATGGCACAGGAGTTGACAAACTACAACTTCAAAATAGTCTATAGACCAGTAAGCAGAGGCGGGCAACAAGATGCGTTAAGTAGACGGGCGGAGTACCGTCCTGAGGAGGGAGCTCGTCACAGTGAACAGTCAATTTTGAAATCGGAACATTTCCAAATTTCCGTAATTCATCAAAAGGGAAGCGCAGAGACAGCCCTCATCCCAGGAAAACACGAACCCACAAGCCTCAGATTAATGAAACTTTCTGAGAAGGCTATAATCCCGACGAAACGATCACGATTCGTGGCCGGTCATGACATCTACGCCCTGACAGACGGGATGGTTCCAGCAAAATGAGAGACAATGGTGGAAACGGGTATTGTGGTGGGGTTGGCGGACGGAACCTATGGAAGGCTAGCCGCGAGAAGTGGTATGGCTAGCAAGATGGGAATAGCAGTGGGCGCTGGTGTAATAGATGCAGATTATACCGGAGAAGTCAAGGTCATACTTCGAAATCATGGCGAAGCGGACAGTGTATTTAAGGCAGGAGCTCGGATAGTACAACTCATAGTAGAGAAAGTTGCGAAGCCCGACGCCATGGAGGTAGATGATCTGGGAATAACCGAGCAAGGAATGATGGGCTTCGGATCAAGTGACATGAACCCTAAGCGATCCATCACGGCCAAAGAAGCAGAAGTCAAAATATGTCTCCTTCACACGGACACCAGCGAAAACGAATTCTTTAGCACAGCTGATATCGGCTATCACCATCGGTTAATGAAAGAAAAAGAAATCTTATCAAGCGCTCACGTCAATGCAGCCCTGACGCGAACAATGAACGATTCATTTCTGGACAAAATTAGAGTGGCTAGTAAGGAGGATGAGAAGTGGCAGGAACGAGGCCGTGAACCCGTTAGATTAAGAGAAAGCGGAAAAAAGATGTCGGACGAATGGATAGAAAAGGACGGGTTACTATATTGCAAAAATCATTTGTACATCCCCGTGGACGAAGCCTTTCAAACAGAGATAGCCCAGGGCTGTCACCACTCATTAGTAGCAGGGGACTTCGGACAGGAGAAAACGATTAAGATAGTTCAAAGGGACTTTTACTTGAAAGGACTCGCAGATTGGATTAGAGACTATGTACGATCCTGCGACGAATGTCAATACAGTAAATCCCCACGGCATGCCAAGTAAGGATTACTTCAACCATTAGAAGTACCTTATGCCGCCTGGTCCTCCATATCAAGGGACTTTATCACCCAACTACCGGAATCGCAGGGTAAGAACCAGATCATCGTAGTAGTAGACCGGTTCACCAAGATGGCTCATTTTATCGGTCTCCACAAGAATGCGACCGCAAAGGATGTGGCGGATACCTCACTTCGGGAAGTTTGGAAACTTCACGGATTACCGACAGAAATCATATCGGACATGGACGCGAAGTTTTCCGGCCAATTCGGAGAATCATTATGCAAAATGCTAGGAGTTAAGAGGCGCATGTCAACGGCGTACCACCCTCAGACTGATGGACAAACCGAAAGGACCAACTAAGTGCTGGAAGGCTACTTACGAACATTTGTCAACTACGATCAGAACGACTGGTACCAACTATTGCCGTTAGCAGAATATGCCTACAACAACTCGGCTACCAACTCACACAAAATGACCCCTTTCTTCGCCAATTGCGGCTTTCATCCACAGACAGAATGGATGAAAGAAAGAGAAGCTCTGAACCCCGGGGCGACATTGTATGCTCACTGGATGCAGGACATACATCAACAGGCGAAACAAACCCTAGAAAACACACAGGAATCGATGAAGAAATATTATGACCGAAAAGTGACAGCACAACCCAACATCGAGGTCGGTGGTGACACGGTAATGTTGAATGCGAAAAACATACGTACCAAACGACCATCGAAGAAGTTGAGTCCAAAGCTGTATAGCTCGTTCAAAGTCTTAGAAAAGAAAGGAACTCGGGCATACAAGCCAGAAATATCCCGCTGGTGGAAAATTCATCCCGTGTTCCACCTCTCCCTGTTGGAACCCTACCGAGCCTCGAGCCGACCAAATCGCGAACAACCCCCACGAGGCCCCGAGGAGATCGAGGGAGATTTAGAATGGGAGCTAGAAAGGATTGTCAAGAGTGAGATCATTTCCTACACGCCAAAGGTTCGAGGAAGGAATAAACCGATGAAAGAGCTACGGTATTTTGTAAAATGGAAAGCCTGCGCAGAGGACGAGAATACGTGGGAACCACCCGAAGGTATGTGGAACGCGCAGGAAGAGGTGGAAAGGTTGCATAGAGAGAACCCGGAGATGCCGGGCCCGAGAGAGGTCGAGTAACATACGGAAGGTTTTCCATCAGTGGACAAGTAAACGCTGGTGGTTTTTACCCCTACCATGTGGAGCTCGAGATTGAAGATAGATTTTATAATAGACATAGAGTATTCGGGACGAACACTTCGAAGAGGGGAGCTCGTGTTAGGCGCACGGACTCCGCGTAAGGATTTACAGGGCAAAGTTACCCTACCTTGACGCACACCAACTTCGAAGGAAAAAGATAACACCCCCCTCCAGCCCCAGCGTTGGGACGGCGCGTCATCACTGGCAGCCTGGGTAGTTGTGTCCCAACACGAAAGACCACTATCAACGGAACACATCTTATAACACCGTATACGTCGCGGCCATCTGTTCGACCGGATCCTGTTCGCGGGATATATGAGGGGAGACCTCCGGGCACCTTATGCAAGTGGGAGCAGGTGAATCGAACGACGACGCATAATGTTACAGACACTGGAAGACAGACAGTCAGAAGAGTGGGTCGAAGGTAACGGGACCTTTCGCACAAAAGTTAGTCCCCTCGTACCTACAACGTCGGGTAGAGTATGAAGGAGGTAACTATGCCCAGTAAGTGGATCGGGTGCATCCACAAAGGACAAGTTGGTAAAAGATGGAGTCCGAGGGAAGAAGCCCACAGGTACGATCCCGAGGACAAGTTGTGTAAGGCAGGAAGACCAGCATACGACATGCACTCGCGTGTCGAATTCTCGACGGAAGCAACCAACGAAGAATGGCCATCTTCGGTCCAGCGAGTTAGACTACCCTCGGTGAGCACGGGGGCAAGATAATTCATAACCATTGTTGTCAACGGATAACCGGATCAGCTGCCACCTAACGTGGTCTCCACACCATCAGGGATAACAGACACGCAGACCGATAAGTTGACCATGGGAGCAAAAAGTGTGACAGAGAGTTTTCAGCGTCTACGAGTGTTCGCACTCACTTGAAGTTCGCAGAGTTGCGGGCAAGGTACTTAGTTAGTATAGAGTTAGCATGTATACCGCGATTGCTCAGATGCGGAATATAAATATCGAAGCATCTTCGCTCCTATTAGACACAACAGGCACGGAGAAGAGATCTTATCAATATAATAAGTTACTTACACTTTTATATCATTACCACTACTTCAACGATCTACATCAAAGAGAATAATTATATCTAGCCTACATTACTCGTGTCTTCTTAACGAGTTCTCCGATATAATTACGATTAAGGTCCTAGCTGTCGGAATACCTCACGCCGAAGCTACCACCTAACTGTCCACCCATCCACTAGGTTATGAGCCTTTGTGTTCCACGCAGCTTAAGCGAAGGAGAAAAATAGTCCCTTCGATAGGCAGCTATCTACGCCGTGTGCTTGTTAGAATCGTCCACTCGATAGGCAGCTATCTACGCCGTGTGCCATTTAGAATCGTTCTTCTCAGCCAGCTTGAGTAAAGGAGAAAAATCGTCCATTTGATAGGCGGCTATCTACGCCGTGTGCTTTTTCGAATTGTTCTTCTCACCCAGCTTTTGTAAAGGAGAAAAATCGTCCATTCGATACGCGGCTATCTACGTCGTGTGCTTTTTCAAATTGTTTTTCTCACAGTTTGTTTTATCTATATATATATCTCTCTCTCTCTAGTTCCACTCATCTCGTTCATACGATGTCTGAACTTTACGAGTCTACGCAGTCGAGCCGTGTGTTGTTTCCTCTCTTGGGAGATAATAACTTCGGGTCTTGGAGGCAGAGAATGTCGGATCAACTGAAAGAATTGGACCTCTGGTGGATCGTATCAGGTCGTGAAAAGTCACCTGATAAGGATAGCATGGATGCGGCAGTGCAGGCCGCCTACATCTAGCATTTCTGGAAGTGTTTTCGGATTACAGCCAAGATTTGGAACGCTATGGAGCCACGGATTTGTGCTCAATATACGTCAGCTGCCTACAATGAGGATCCAGAATCCCTATGGATGAAGCTTGAAGAAGGCTATCGCAAAGCTCTTAGGCTGGAACTCTACTATTTTCGGAGATCTCTGTTTGACTGCACCTTTGACACATATCGGACGGCAGCGGAATATGTCCACAAGATCGAACGAATTATAGAATGTTTGCGCGAGGCAGAGGAAGAAATCAAACCTCGCAAGAAAACCTTTTACCTGTTAAACGGTTTACCGGCGTCATGGCGCTAGTGGCGCGATCTTCAAGCCAAGATTCTTAAACCACACCAACCGGAGGATTTGATCGCGGCTATCAAGGCCAGAGAATCCACCCTGCATCGCGACAAAGGAGTGTCTACTGGTAACGATGCCGTTCTAGCGGTAAGAGGAAAAGGAGATGGCTATGGCTCTTCAGCGTCGGGGTCTGGAAGAGCATCTAGTAGTCAGACGATGAGAGGGAATGGACAAGGGAGCTAAGGACAGTCGATTGTTTGTTACTACTGTCAGAAGAAGGGTCACCGGCGAAGTGAATGTCCGAAACTCAAATCAGACACAGCAAAAGGGATTCGTTCGGTGAAAGTCACAACAGCAACTCAGGTGGCTTCGACGGATCAACAAAAGAACTCTCTTTTTAAAGCTTTCAGTTCGACCGGTGCACCTACAAGCCGACATCAATGGCTTTTGGATAGTGGCTGTAGTACCCACGTTACAGGTTTGCGGGACTGTTTTACCACTTACGAACGAATTCCCGACGGCAAACACAGGATTCGTGTTGCCAACAATGCAGAGATCGATGCGCTCGGTCGAGGCGATCTCACTCTCTTGGTATGGGATGATGGAAAGCAATGCAAGATAGAGTTACTCTTTAAACACGTCTTGCACGTTCCAGCTTGCGGCGAGAACAGTCTACTTTCAGTTTCCCAAGTACGAGGCTCGGGTATTTTCGTCGAGTTTCCACCAAGTGGGGGAGCTACTATGAGATATAGTAACAGCTCTTTGGTTGGAGTAGCAGAAGCGAACGGGCTCTATGTACTGAGACCTATGAGGGGTGAAGTATTTGGACACCTTGGAGTTAATAATGCATTTGCTCTGGACACTGGCGAAGGAGCAGTCCAGGAGGCCCCACGGTGGCATTTCAGGCTAGCGCACTTAGGAGCAGAAGGTGTGCGTAGGCTGTTGCTGGAGGATAACGATATTCCGAGTATATGGAAGGTACCACTTTGTGTTTGTGTGGGTTGTGTGTATGGAAAAATGACAAGGAAGTGGTTTCCGTCAGTTTTATGATCGTCAAAAGTGACGCAACCTCTCAAGATTGTCCACAGTGATAGAGCCAGACCGATCGATCCGAAATCACATAGGGGAGCTCTCTACCTCCTCATATTTACAGATGACTTCACCAGGTACAAGGTGGGTTATCTACTTAAGCACAAATCAGAGGCATTTGCTCGCTTTAAGGAATATAAAGCCTTGGTAGAGAAACAACAAGGAAAGGTTAATAGGAAACTCCGCACGGATGGGGGAGGAGAATATACGTCAAATGAGTTTTGTCATCACTTACAACAAGAAGGAATAGAGATCCAAAGAACAACGCCATATACGCCTCAATCTAATGGAGTGAGTGAAAGAGCGAACCGTACCATCATTGAAACTACGCACGTGCTTTTACATGCAGTCAGTGCCCCAAAGCAATACTGAGCTGAGGCGGCGATGACAGTGATATATGTCCGCAATCGGCTTCCTACAGGTGTGATTCAGACATGTTTTATACCGTACGAGCTTTGGCATGGCAGGAAACCCATCTACGAGCATCTTCGGGTGTGGGGTTGTGTAGCCTATGCGCAGGTTCCGAAAGAGACAAGAAAGAAGATAGACAAAGCGGCACGGAAATGCATCTTCATTGGGTATACTGATACTACCACGCAATATCGCCTCTACGATCTGATTGGAAAATGCTTTGTGATTTCCCACGGTGTTATCTTCGAGGAGTCTACATCGTACTACAATACCAGTGATACAGTGGGTCAAGAATCGAGACACTACTACGCACTGGAGATTCAGCCATGGGAGGAACAGCTCGCTTGGGGTGACGAGTTTGACGAGGAGGAAGCACCAGGGGAGAAGGCACCTGAGAGGAGAGTGAGGGAAGAGGAGCAAGAACAATTATTTCATTGGGGAGACGCCGAAGAGGTACTGGCACCCTTTCACCTACGCAAACCAGAAGTCGAGTCGTCATCGGCAGGACAATCCTCCAATGGTGGTGATGGTGGTGGTGATGATGATAATGATGTGGACCGGGAAGAGATGCCGTTTATGACGATGAGAAAGAAGAGGAGGATATCAGACACTCCAGGAACGCTCAGGGGGCTGAGAGCAGATACGAATAGCTCTTACTGGGAATCCCAGAAAGGAAAACTCCCTACTATGGAGGGTATGGGAAGCACACATTCCAAGAGTGGGTCCGGAACATCAAACACAGGTACTAGTGAAGCGATAGTGTCGGCCGTCTACATGGTGGAGGCAGGTTCGAATACGGATAAGTCAGCTATGGAGTCAGATGAAGCGTGCGAATGGCAGGAGGCTATCAACTCTGGGTGTGCATCTTCAGAGAAGAATAAGGTGTTGACGCTTGTTCATGAGATACCAGAAATGAAGAAAGCAATCCCTATGAAACTCATTTTACAGCACAAGCTCAATCCGGTTGGGCAAACCGCGAGGTATGAAGCACGCATAGTGGCTCAGGGTTTGCGCCAGGTGGAAGGCTTGGATTTTACGGATACTTTTGCCCCGGTAGCGAGTCTTTTGAGTGTTCATGTTGTGTTGTCTATTGCGGCAGCAAAGGGTTTTCCAGTACATCAAATAGATGTAGTTACGGCATTCCTAGGCAGGGAGCTGCAGGAGGAGGTGTATGTGTCGCTACCAGTTGGAGTATTGGGATGGGAGAGGCTGGCATGTTTTAATCGCAGTCTCTATGGGTTAAAACAGGCTCCACGATGCTGGTACACCACGATCGACAGCTTTCTAATCACAAAAATGGCTGCCAGAGTCTGGTTGCCTAGCTGACACTTCAGTTATGCATAAACCGCGTCGTTATCGTCCTCGAAGCCCTCTCTCCACTCCTGCCGGATGCTATGCTGTTTCTCGAGCCTCTGTGCGATCATCTGAGGAAGGTTTAATATAAACATGTCCTGGATCGCCCGGGCGAACCCCGCCACGTGTTCTTCTGCCGGATAAAAAGATCTTGCGTTTTTCACGATTAGTGGACTCGGTTATCAAAAAACAGGGAATAATTCGGACTCTCCCACCTCCAACTACTTCAGGATTGAAGTTGGGGGGTTTCTTATATACCCCAGTTTCCAATACCCCTGGTGAATGGCACAGTATTGCACATGTCAGACAGACCATTGTAGCGTTTATGCACTTCAGAAACTTAGGGGCCAGCATGCCTTGCATTTTGATTCCGTCGAAATACTTGCTATATAGAGCGTCCGCAATCTGGGGGGCAAGGAACCCGAAGGTTAAGTCCTACGTTCGTTCCACGATTAGTGATGTCCGCCCAAGTCCAATGGCTGGAACCAGCCTCATATCCATGGGGTAGGCACATGAACCTGTCCCGTTCTAGCAGATAATCAACCCTGCGCGCCATGGGGGTAGGATTATCTGACGGCAGATAGTATAGCTGTCTGATATTTTGCTTCACATGATACAAGAAGTGCGCTCTCACTGCAGTATGTTGTTGACGGAGCTGTCACGGTCAGTGACCGTCTCTACGTCATATCACCTCCGGCTGAGTCAACTTACCTGCTTCACACTTACCTCGAATGGCTCAATATTCCCAGCATCCGATATTGTCTCCAGTGCCTTTCCCCATACTGGGTATATCGGGGATGTCAAAGCAACCGGGTTCGGCAGTGGGTTATCAAAAAGTGTGTACCGGAGCATCAGCACCATAGCTTGCTCTAATATGGTCCCGTCAGGCCCTGTAACGGTATTTCACCGTGAATCTGTCGCCGGCCTGGGCTGCCCAGGTCACGGGATAATAAGGAAGGCTTAAGAGCCTGACTGCTGTCGAATCTGGTTCTCAAGGATCCGTTGGATCTCTACCCGGTTGACCTACCGCACTCGAGGATCTGACACCAGATATAGTACCATGATGGGTGGCTAGCAGAGACGAATATCCCACCCTTGATGACAGAAAGGTCGGCGGACTGTAGGCTCTACCACGGATATTGCGTCCACGATTTGCTGTGGTCCGTCTAACAAGAGGTACCTCCGGTGATCCGGAGGTGGTTGAGATTCGCACCATGGGTCGATGACCCTTTCCTTGTCTGCCAGACGCCTGCGACCAATGATGCCGGGTGGATGTAGTTCCCTCGGAAATGTCGGAGGCGTCAACACCGATCTCAGTCTCCGATCCAGTTTCATCTGCATTGCATGGGTTTTGGTATTCATCACTGCTATCATCGCTTAAATGAAATGTTTCCAAATGCCCTTGCCCGTTGGGCTCCGTCTGGGGTTCGATATTCACCCTTGTTTGTATTGTGGTTCTTCGCGGACGCTTGGGCAGTCTTGCTAGAACCCCGGTCTCACCCTGACCTCGTGATTGGCTTCGACGCCACGGCTGGTGGGTTAAGAGCGTCTGGGAGCTGCCAGATTCGTCGGCCTGCATTCCCGATCTGGACCCAATAGGGTCGGGTACAACGTCGTGCCTAGGCCCGTTAATATTCAAGTTGCCAACTCGCAGTGCTGGCTGACTGGATGCCATGGTATCCGGTATGATGTTGCGTCTACACGCATTCAGATTACCAACTTAAGGTGTTGGCTGAATGGATCCCATGGTTTCTGGTATGACGTCGGATCCAAGCTCGATCCGATTGCCTGCTCCATTGGTCGGCTGACTGCGTGAATTTGTCTGTCGTTGCCGATGCATCGTGGAATACTGGATAATCAGATGTTAGCCAAAATATAACTCTGATTTTTGCGTGCGAAGAAAATAGTTCAACCTATATCGAGTCTTTTGAAGAGGAGGAGTCTGCGTGGGTTTCTTGTTTTTGATAGGACGCGTTAGATCTTATACGCTAGGACTTAGGGGGGGGGTGCATCGTACACTATCACTCGGTATTGAACGCAGATATGCTCTTGCGAAAAATGGTTTTCTGAATATTCAATATTGTGTCCGTGGTCCTACTGCTCTCAGCACTCCTAGACTTCAAGACTCCAGGCTTAAAGATTTGGACGAAATGGGGGGGTTCCTAAGGCGGAGTACTAGCCACAAATTGTATCGGTTAGCGACAATAATTCTAGCGAGACATCGGCCACAGCTAAAGCGGATGATAAAGATGGAACATCATCTCCAGCCGACCAATCAATACACATGAATGTAGAGCGTACTGTAGTCGCTCGATGACCGCCCCCAGTGCCTGGACAGTTCTGGTTTGATCAAGCGATGTGGGCCGAATCTAATAAATGTTAAACTTCAGCTAAGCGGAGGCTGGGAGTCTAAGATGCAAGGGAAAAAGGAGATCAGGCACAAGAGATTGAAATAGCCAGTCATACAAGATGCTAATGCAAGGGCGCTCAATGGTATGATTAATATCTTATGCTAGCCAAGAAAATCCCAGGGTAAAAATTCAATATCTAAACTACGAAGCTTGCACAATCAGACAGGTAATGATAAAGTAAAGGAAAATCCACAGAACAAAGAATCAGTTGCCGGCAACCCTGGTGCTTCGTCGACGGCCCTTTGGCGGCGTTGGGGTGTTTTGTCCCCCGGCTGTAGGGGCATCATGAGTGTTAGGAGCCGGGGATGGAGGGGGCTCGGGCGAGGTCGTGATATCATGATCCAGCGCAGGCGCGGGGGTTTCCGGTGCCAGCGGAACAGTCTCTCCATTTGGCATACTGGGAGCCAATAGCATAAACAGAGCATTTGGTGTGATGGGAGCCAGCTCAATTGTCTCAGCATCGGGGATCGTGGGATGTGGCGCAACGGTGGGGCTGACGGGGTGGGAGCGCTGACCGGACACTGATCAAGCATCCCAGAGAGAGTCCAGCAGGAGGACCATCCTGGGCGCCATCGTATGCATCATGGTCCCTTCCTCTCCGGTTGGGATTTCTCAGCCAACCAGACATCCATGGGGTCCCCTTGATCAGCTGTAGAACAGTTCTCTGCTGCTCGTAATCTCACGGCGCAGACGGCTTCGAGCGCGACACTGGCACGATGGGATTAGAGCCCGATGCCTCCTCCTCCACGTCCAATGGGAGAAACCTGGTGGCGCCGGATTGCCTCGAGGGGCCAGGAGCGCCTGAATTCTTGTTCTATTCAGGCGGTTTAGTTATTGAGTCTGGTATTCTTCTAGATAGCTGAAACACAATAAACCGACGTCGATAACAATTGTCTGCCGGTCCTGGGGCATCTCAGATTCCAGTTCCCCCTCCGCTACATCCTACTCGCTGTCGGGCTCCTCGCCCTCCGCCCACTCGTCGTCCTCATCGTCGTCTATATCTTCCATTTCATCCGAGGGCTCTCCCGATTGCTGGCTCATACGCCTATTTCTCACCAGGATGTGGTCATCCTCATCGTCCTCGTAGTCCCAGAAATAGCCCCCCACTATATCTTCTGCCTGCCCAGAATGATCGCAGACGTTGCGGCTGAAAAATGGGTGTCTGCTCCCGACGGGCTCCGGCGTTAATCTGTGATCCCCTGCTTCCTCCAGGCGTGACTCCAGAACCATGCCATCCAGAGGATGTTTGCCATTGTTAGCAAGGAGCCACGCCTGAAGGTCATCATCTTTGTGGAAGAAGATGAGGTCTCGGAGGGGGAGTGGGGCTGTGGGATCCAGACTAAGTGCGTTGCTAACCTCTCGCGTTGCGCTGATGCGATATCGAGGGCACAGGATCGCCACCTCAGCGCGTTGCGCCTTTATCACGCCGAGCAGGGTTATTATGCTTGGCGACTTGAGGACTCCCCAGGCTATTCCCCGATCGGAGCCATTCTGCCACCATGCATGGCCAAGGAACGCATGCTCACCTTGAGGGGCACCGGTTCGGCGAACAATGTGGATCCTCATTGCCTGTGGGGAATATGGGGAAGTTGAATTCGGCGATGCCACTAAAGATATCTATTACTACGGGGACCGCAGAACTTAGCGTGGATTGATCACTTACTCAGAGGTCCAGCAACCTCATCACTAGCCTGCTCTGCGTAGTCATGCTCCATTGCCGTCCGTAGTTTCTTAGCCGTGCCTTGACCAAAATCCTCAGTAGACGACTGACCTCCCTGACGTCGTCAGCAGGGTGGTTTTTTTTTACAAATTCGACCTGCGATTTGACAGGTGGAAGAGAACTGGCAAAGTCGAGGATCAGACGCAATTGATCGTTGGTTAGCGGTCCTGGATTGAACCAGCGGGACTTGATAGAGCCATTAACATCGTGACGCCATAAGTCTTTGGGTGTAGTTTTGGTACCAGCATTCTTTAATCCAGACGAGCTTTTTGCAGATGCTATGTCACCATAGCACCCATTGATTCATGTGTTAGTTTAAAGGGTTCTTGGATATATGGGTAGGTTGTGGTTGACGTACCCAGAATCCTCAATGGCCGGAATGAAATAGGGATTTTCCCGAGATCCCGACGGTCCACTGTGACATGAATGACAACTGTCAGCCATAAATCGGAGCATGTTTGAAGAATAATGGTGTCAATGGATCATTGGTTACCTTCTCTCCGCACTCCGTCTGTGGGCAGCAGCACGGGGGACCCCTGCGTTTACCACCCCTGACTTCACTTTCGTCGTGCGGGACTGCTGGATGTCTACAACCAATCGTAATATTAAGATCGAGCGCAGGTCAATGGTGTCACGGCGCAAGCTTACTTTCCTAGGCTCACTGAGCTTGCTTGTTTATTCTTTGTGGCTGGTACGCTAGGCTGCCTGAAGTAATGCGATATTACTTGTCAAATTCAGAAGTATTGGGAAATCTGGTCGGTTGCCTTGGCGCCAAGTGTCCAGGAGGTGTACCCCAAAGGATTTATCCACTCACGTCCACATATCTTTCTTGTCATACTGTGATCAACTTAGGCTATATTTGCCTCGATGAAGAGAGGAAAGGAAATTACTCCCTGCAGGCGGGCTGGGATTATTGCTTTCCACAGCCTTGATAAACCAATTACATTCGAAAAATAAAAGAAGTTACCGGCATTCCGGTCTCAACGGCGAATAACATCAGGCGACATGCAAAAAAAAAGTGCCAGTGAAGCCCGTAAAGCAGCTGGGGTGCCTGGCCCGCTTGATGCTCCATGTCCATTAGCAGAATTCATTACTAGCTCTGCCTTGGATCCAAAAGCACGATCTGGAAGGCCCGGGCTGCTTAGCAAGGAGGATAAGGATCGATTAGTACTATTTGTCAAAAGAGATTTTGATACCCGGAGAATGAAGATAATTGATATCCGCTGTGAGGCTGGGTTTTTGCATGTCGGTCAAAGAACACTTCTCCGCGCCTTGAAGGAACTGGGAATTGGTGCTTATCAAGAAGAATTCAGGCCCATTCTTACACCTGAGAATAAGGAAAAGCGATTGGTATGTGTACTCTGACTCTATATTCAAGTGCTATAAAATTTCAAGCATAATGAAGGCTCCCAGGCCGGCAGTGCAGTGAATTCAGACCCTCTGATTGAAGGAGAGCTTGCGAACAGGGTCAGATAGCCAAAGCAATTGTCTTTCAGCTGCCCCTTGAGCTATTCAAGGGACGAAAATACTGCTCAACCTGCTTGGGTCTGTTCGTTATACCTGAGATTTTATGGTATATTTTTAATACTAGTACTAATAGATATGTTAGAAATACTGTGTGGAACATGAGCTTTGGCTTCCAAGCAAGGAGTGGGAGAACATTGGGTTTACCGATGAGATGTCTACAGAGATTGGGGCCGGCTTTGGGGTAAACACAGTTTGGAGGGAGAAAGGAGAACGCTGGGAGGATGATTGTGTGGGAACAAAAAAGAAGCATGGCATATCCATTATGTGCTGGGGGGCTATTGGGTGGAACTGCAAAGGGCCCTTCCATGTTTGGTTAAAAGAATCAAAAGAGAAGAAAGAGAAGGCTGTGAATGATACACGGGAGTGGAATGAGAAAGCAGCAAAGGAAGAGGAGGAGCTTAATGGGGCCTGAAGGGGTACAGAGGAGTGGCGAAGGCTGAGGGAGGTGGAACTAGAAGCACTACGGGCAGCAAAAAGGCTTCGAAGGGCAGCAAAAGACCGGGGAGAAACAATTAAGTTGAAGATCGTTCAATCATGGCGAGCAAAAAAGTATAAAATAGCACGAGCTATTCGGAAGGATGTTAAGGGAATTGACTGCTGGAGATACGTTAAGGCCTTATGTCGTCCTCTACTTTGGCCCACCTGTCAGGCCCGCCCAACTCTTAACCCCCAATTTCAGCTCATGGAGAATCATGCTCCTTCTCACAATTCTGATTTCACGAATCAGGAGCGGATACGAGAAGGCATATCAAAGGTGGATTGGCCACCAAACTTACCTGAATTTAACCCCATTGAACATATATGGAGGATAATGAAGTGGCGGATACTGCGACGCAGAGGGGCAGGGAGAATTTGCCTACCAGGAGCAATGGAGCTCATTCTTAAAGAAGAATGGGAAAAGATTACGATTGAAGAAAGCAATCATGAAATTGTTAAATTACCAGATATCATGCTACAGTAGATTACCATTGATGGGGGGAACAAATTTCAGGCCTAAATTATATGTATATTTAATCGTTTCCTTCTCTTCATCTGCTTTTCTCTCCGCCCATCAACCTTCCATTTACTTCCCCAGCTGTAATATCTTGGCGCCGAGATTTCCCAATACTTCTGAATTTGACAAGTAGTATTTCCCACGATTAAATGATTGGACGAAGTGTACTTAGGCTGCGCTTTTGCCCGGGGCCCTTCGGGCGCTCTCGCGGGGCATTTCAACTATGAGAAGTGATGAAGGGGGGTGGGGGGTGAACCATGTGAAGGAGGTGTGAAGGAAGTGAAGGAGGGCAGATGACGACCTTTATAGATGTCAGGAACGCTTGTGGTAGGTCGCAAAAAAAACACCCCAGATGTCTGAGTTGTGTAAACATTGAACCCTACGATGTGATGACCTCGTAGGGTTTGCACGACTCTGACGATCTCGCACCCACCATTCAAATGAACACCTAGGTTTGTAAGCTCTAAATTTAGCTGTATAGATAATTGAAATCGATGCTTATCGTGTTTCTTCATTGACATACGAAATAAGCTTTTAAAACTCTCCTGGGTCCGGACGCCGGGGGGTTGTTGTTCTGGAGATGCCAAGAGAGGTCATTGCCCTGGCTACAAGACATTGATATCAATATCTTCGCGGAAGACCCCAGTATCATGCGGCTTAAAAGATAAGATGCAATCATACGCGAGGATCAAGCGCTCACTCACTTGTTCTTGCGTGAGGTTGACATCAACCCTCATCGACACTCATCGAGACTCAGCGACTCTCATCGATACTCAGCAACTCTCAGCGACACTTCGACGTTGAGGAGGCCGCCAATACCACCATATTTCCCTGAAGAGTTGATCTATCTAATCTATAAGCTTAAAATTCCAATCCTGAATACATAAAAGACTACGATAAACAAAACTAATAAAAAAATGAATCTATTTAGACACCACAAGCAATGGCCCCACCGCCTCATCCATTACGTTTTGTGAACCCACCCCGGCCATTGAACCCCTGCGCAAGTCTCTTCAATATCTGTTCCTCACAATTGTCGCCATCAGCAAAAATAATACCTTGCGTTCGGTGCGTTCCGTGCATCTGACGCACCTGACGCCGCAACGCTAATCGCGAATAAGGACCCAACGTCGGATCGACATTGCGTCCTCACTTGGCATTACTTGGCGCCATCTGTCCTGACGCCATCCGGACTCGGACCCCTACGTCCTGTGCGGCCTGACGGCGTCTGGTGCTCCGCTACTCCGTCCTGATGCTGCCTCATCCAGGACTCTCCCATCCTGACGTCACCTGATCTACGACTCTCCCGCCCTGACGATATCTGATCTAAGACTCTCGTGCCCAGCTGCCGGTTCCTTCTCACCGAACTTCAGGGCTTCGTTGATCTTACGACCTCTCGTCCCTATTGTTTCTGCTCCTGCCTCCCTCGTCCGCATCCCACGATCCTGATCTGTCCCTTCCTGACGTCTGGTTTGTTCTTCCTGATCTTACCCAATATACATGCGGCGTCCTGATCCAATCGTGACTCTATCAGACGTCGCCTTGTGATCTCTGACGCATCGTGAACTAAGTCTAATGCTATCCTGGTCGTACGCCTAGAGGCTTTTCCTAACGCTGTCACCATGAGTTTTACCGTATCCTCATCGTGTGTCACTAATTCTACTCTGAATCCTTGATTTTGCTTGATGTCCTCATATTAATAGTAAGCTCCTCCGGGTACCATTCCCACATGTGAGAGCGACGACCGCATCTAAATATTTATTACAGCTATGCTACACTTTCTCAATCTCCTAACTGCACTCATTATTACACCGACCTTGCCCATGCTCGATATCCGACGGCTCGCTATGCTCAGCAGCCTCCTCTTGCGACTCTAGATCTTCAATGCTGAGAGCGAGTTCGCGCAAAGTAGTAGGACTCACGGTATTATCCAAAGTTAGCCCCATGGGCAGCTTCTGTGAGCCATCCGGGGTCTGTGGATCGGAATAGAAAAAGTTCAGGAGTCGTGTTGCTGTCTGGATGAAATTGAAAGACGAGACCCTTTCTTGTGAATCAAATTGGTTACCCGCGGGGGCCGCCAGGGCCCCGAGTCCCTGGTTGCTGGGAGTTTGACACTGAATCCGTGGTGTCGAGCGTGTAGGGGCGAGTCGGGCCGTGTGGCTGAAATCGAACGACCTGACAGTTTCTTGTGAATCGAATTGGTTACTCGAGGGGGCCGCTAGGGTCCCAATTTCCAGGTTGCCGGGAGTTTGACTCATGAATTCGTGAAGTTGCGCATGTGGGGGCCCGACTCGAAATCTGTCTCTGTACCTCTGCAGCGAGTGCAGCCCAATTGTCCGTAAACCCTTCACGGCCATCTTCCCGGACCCTATGCTCCTGCTGCATCTTGGCTTTGATGGTCTCGCGAATGTTGTTGAGAATCATAGTCTGGACCCAGTCTGGGAAAGAGGCCCACGTCTGGCGCTGGCGGCCAAAATGATCTTCTGAGCTCAATGTCATGTTAGCATCTGAGTCGGAACGAGAGGACACCGGGTTCGGGTCAGGCTCACCTGCTACGGCCTCCGGCTTGAGGTCGCATGTTTCAAGATGCACCCCCATTTGCCATGCTCACAGAGTATGGCACAGTATGGCACAGTATGGCACAGGTTAAGCAAACCATGATGCCATTGATGCGAGTAAGAAAATCAGGTTCGGAAATCCCAAACATTTTCTTGCCCTTGAAGTACTTTCCCCATATTGCCTCAGGGATCTGGGGCGCGAGGAATCGATTCGTTATTTGCTGGGTCATGTTCATACGCATTAGTTGTGGCCAGGCTCACTACCTAGCGCACACTTACCTCATACCCCCTCGGGGAGCACATAAATCTATCCCTCTCAAGCAGGTAGTCCACTCTACGCGCAATCGCCGTCGGGTCTTCTGGGAGATCGTACAAATTTCCAATTCGATCCTTTACGTGGAAAACAAACTGGGATCTTACTGCAGAGTGTCTCGCGCGTATCTGTCACATTTAGTAAGCACCCCCGGCGGCGTGCGTAATGTTTAAGTATCAGCGTCGACTTACTAATTTTAAGCTTGCATCCGATGCTTCAATATTTCCTGCGTCGGATATGTCATCGAGAGCCTTCAGCCAAGATCGGTGGACCTCAGACATCAAAGTAGCAGGTGCTGGAATAGGATTAACAAACAGGGTGTACCGGAGAATGAGAGTCTTGGCCCGCGTTATTACGTCTGCCTCGGCTCCAATGGCTATATTTCGCCGTGATTTAGTACCCGGCAAGATGTGCTCATGTCGTGGCGTACTCGGATCGGCGGGAGGACTCGAGCTTCTGACTGCAGACGTAGTGGCACTGTGGGTGGCCAGCGGCGATGAATACGGTGGTACACTGGAAGATGTGAACGTCGGTGGAGTGTACGCACTACCTTGGATTATACGTCGTGGAGCAGCTGGGGTGCGCCTGACTGGCGCTGCCCCCTGCGATCCGGAGGTGGTGGAAACTCGCACAGTCGAAACACGGCTCTTTGCTTGTCGTCTTTCCGCAGTTCGTGAGCGCCGACGAGTCCCTGGTGCAGTGTCGTCATCTGGAATATCATTGTCTTCTGCGTCTGGTTCTGTGTCTGATTCAGTTTGATCAGATCTGCGCGAGTTCTGGTACTCATCGCTGCTATCATCGCTAAGACGAACTGTCTCGATTTGTGGTGGTGCGTCAGTCTCCCCCAAATGTTCAGTATACGCCGTTGTCTGTAATGTGCTCCTTCTAGGGCGCTTCGTAGGTCGTGATGGAAGACGTCTTATGATTTGTGGTGGGGAAGAACTCCGACCTGACGACTGTGTACCGTGCGAGCTGCCTGATTCGGCCGCCAGTGTTCGTGTACTATGGGAGCTGCCCGGTTCGGTCCGCCGTGTTCCTGATCCGGATGCCCTATCCACGGGTACGGCGTTGCGTCTACGCCCGTACATATTGCCTACTCGTGGAGCCGGCTGGCTGAGTGAATTGCCTTGAGGTTCTCTAGACATGGTGTAATACTGGACGATTGACGAAGGTTTGTTCGGAGAGGATAGGAATTAGGATGTAGAAAATTGTAATGTATCCCGCGTGTTGTGAAAACTAGGTGTTTATTGTTGTTCAATAGAACGCGTCAGGTCTTATACGCTATGTCTTTTGGGGGGGGGGGGGATCACGTCCTATCACTCGGTATTGAAAGAATCTATTCAACTGCAAAAAGGGGTTTTCTACTTGTTCAACATTATGTTCGAACTCTGGACGAGCTCAGGTATGATGTTCGTCTGGACTCTGGTATGAAAAGGTTCGACCGAATACAAGGTGTCGCTAATGTAGGAGGCGTCGCTAATGTCGCTGGAGCCTAAGCTAAAACTAGCCACAAGGAGTATCGATTAGCGACACTAATTCTAGCAAGACACCCGCCACGCTCTAAGCGGATTAGATATATCGAACCTCATCTCCACACGTCGAATCATCCAGTGAATCAACACCATCTCAGTTTTCACGTCATGCATCCCCTAGTTCGGTTGGCGAACGCCAGCCTAGTTATGGACAGAGAATGCGAGGCATGCCCAATCCGGAAAAAGGTATCAGACGTTAGCATAAGGGGATGTAAGGATGAGAGAAGCTGAAGCAAGGGCGCGCAATGGTATCATTACTCGAGTCCTAACACATACTAGCTACGATTCCCAATCAGAAAATGCAGGACTCCAAAAAGAAAACTAGATCTAGTATACAGTAAGGTATTTGGGTATTTGGGGTAAAAATGAAAAAAGAATTAAACTCGAATCTAGGAAATCTCAAATTATTTTCCACCCGGGCGACGTCTTCCAGAACGGCGTCTTTCGGGGGTGGATGGGGGGTTTTCTTGGGCGCGCTCAGGACTCAGAGTTGAAGATCCGCGTGCCTGGGGAGTCACGGATGCTGGTGGCTGAGTCGTGGCCACATTGGTGGTGGATGGCGGCAGTTGAGAGGGAGAGGGATCAGGAATCGATCTCTCAGGAGTCGAGACATCGAGGTTGGTGACCAGAGCAGCAGGAGGTGAGACCGGGTGTTCGTCGCCATTCATAGGTCCGGCAGGTGGTATGTCCTCAGCGCCATCGTGCCCTTGAGGTCTCACAGCTACGAGCCTGGGATTTGCCATGAATTTGGTTGCCCAGGGGTTCACCTGCGCAAATTCCCGGAGTTTGTGGAGCATCTCAGACTCGGAAGGCCCAGAGGTACCAGAGGCTTCCACCCCTGACACCCGCGCAAATTGATTAGATCTCGCCGGCTCCTCCATTTGCGATGGAAAGTTCCTCCGGCGTCTTGAGGGGCCAGGGACTCCCGGTGACTGGTCCTACAGCAGCAATTAGCTCTCCTGTCTTGACCTGTGTGCCGGTTCGGTTTCGATACTTACCTCGCCGTCGTCCACAATGATAACGCCAGCACCACAAGGTGCCAGAGTTGCTCCCTCCGGCTCGGCCTGTAGCCATTCATTCTCGTCAATCCACACCTCCTCCTCCTGCATCTCCCGCGTCGCATATTCTGCACCTGCCGAGTCATCCCAGACCTCGCGGTCAAACAAAGGGCGCCTGCCATGGGGAGGCTCGGGGGTCTCATCCGGGTCCTCTCCATCTTCCGGACGTGACTCAAGAACCATGAGGTCCAGGGGATCGTGGCCATTGTTTGCGAGAAACCACACACGAATGTCGTCATCTCTATTCAGGAATATGAGCTGGCTTAGTGGGAGAGGTTCTTCGGGGTACTGACGTAGTCTGGTAGCGCCCTCACCCGTCGCGCCGATCAGATACAGGAGGCATTTGATATCCTCTTCGACGTCTTGCGCTCTTACCAAATGGAGCAGATCCGCAATGCTCGGTGCAGTCAGGACACCCGAGGCGATTCCCCGATCTGAGTCTCTTACACAGCAGGGATGGCCGAGGAATGGATGCTGGGCAGCCAGCGCTCCCGTTCAACGAACGATAAGGATTCTCGCAGCCCGCGGGGATTGCGGGGGATCCCAATCGGGATGAGCCACTAGCAGCACCGGTTAGTGCGGGGCTACGGGAATCAAGATGGATAACACTTACTCAGAGGTTCCGCAAAGTCCCCACGACCATCCCGCTCAGCCCGCTGACTCTCTTTCGACGTCTGCAGTTTCTTGGCCGAATATTTGACTAGGATCTTCAGATGCCGGATGAGTTCCCAAAAGTCGTCTGCGTGGTGATGGTGTTTGATGAACTCAATACGCTCCTTGACTGGCGAAAGGCCGCGAGCAAACGATATAATTGAATCCACCTGCGATTCTGTTAGGCGACCAGGGTCCAGGGGGCGAGCTACGATATAGGCTTTTATATGCTCACGCCATGTTGCATAGACCGAGGATGGGCCACGCAGATGTTGGAATCCACACCACGATGTCGCATACGCAATGTCGCCATATACGGTCCTGGTTTGAGTGAGATTGTCAGCATGCCAGAATATTATTGCTGGGAAGTTTGGTTTGGCTTTATATACACTGAATCTCCCACGGCCGGTTCGAAGGGTGCGCTCTCATCAGGCTCCGGTTCTCTGTTCATTAAAGGAAGTTTGTGAGTTCGATATCCTACGATTCCATATAAAGAGCATTTCATGATTGCTTACGCTCCCTCTTCTACGGGGCGACAGGCGGCCGCATGTGTCAGCGTCCTTCTTCGTATACCGCTCTGAATTTCTTGTGACTGTGGCACCACAGTGGGATGTCTATGCGCCAGAGAGGTATTAACATTTGTTACTAATATACTAGTAGGAGAGGTGTTTTGCATACTTTCCCTTCCGCAACTGATGTCTCGCTATTCCCGGAGGTGCCATTGGTCCTTCGGCGATCCTTGAATCTGATGTCCAGGGCAAAAACAAGAGGGGTGGATTGATACCCACTTGGACGGTGTTTGATGTTCGTATATCTCAAGATGCCGGACGTGGGGACGCAGGGTCAAAACGAAGGTGGACTTCTCGTAGGTGGGGAGGTAAGAGCGAGGGAGGGGTCTTTTTTTTTTCTTTTTCTTTTTTTTTTTTTATATCATATATTCGTTGTTAAGGTATAAGAAATCGCATGGAGCGCTAGCTATGGCGAAAACAAAACCCAAAATCCAAAACGAACTAACAAAGGAAAAATCCGGCACCAATCTCTTCATCTGGGGTCCGTACCGGTCCCAGGCCCACACACGGGCACGACATTA
>Ga0307517_10001395_pt1 | contig 40607 bp, 32 predicted proteins | sample 23_EM_MG_FD_194515 | JGI IMG/M metagenome (GOLD analysis project Ga0307517, IMG submission 194515) | Populus trichocarpa ectomycorrhiza microbial communities from riparian zone in the Pacific Northwest, United States - 23_EM | ecosystem: Host-associated > Plants > Roots > Unclassified | place...
GCGTTCGGGGTCGCGGCATTCGCGCTGATGCTGATGCTGTTCTCGACCGGCGCGGTGCTGGTGTTCATCAACTTCCTCGCGCTGCGCCAGGCCGTCACGCCCGAGCCGCTGCTGGGCCGCATGACGAGCACGATGCGCTGGCTGATCCTGCTGCCGGCCGGCCCGGGCGCGCTGCTCGGCGGCTGGCTCGGCGAGCACTTCGGCCTGCGTTCGGCGCTCACGTTCGCCGGGACCAGCGCCCTGCTGCTGGCGTTCGTGGCGTGGCGCACGCCGGTCATCCGAAACGTGCGCACGCTGCCGCAGCCCGAGCGGGAACGCGACTGGATCGGCGCCGAGGCCGACGTGCGCGCGGCGAACCCCTTGGTCGACCCGCTTTGATTGACTGATCGATGAAAGGACCGGCGATGGAACCCTTGCTCGAATTCGTGCCCGACAGCATCACGACGCCGCGCCTGATCGTGCGCAGCGCGCGCGCCAGCGACGCGCAGGCCCTGAACGCCGCGGTGATCGAATCGATGGACGCGCTGCGTCCGTACATGCCGTGGGCGCAGACCGAACCGTCGCTGGCGCAAAGCGAGGGCGAGTGCCGCCGCATGCAAGCGAAGCTGTTGCTGCGCGAGGACTTGCCGATGCTGATGTTCGAGCGCGATGCCGAGGGTCGCGAGGCTGGCTTCGTCGGCGGCACCGGGCTGCACCGCATCGACTGGACGGTGCGCCGCTTCGAGGTCGGCTACTGGTGCCGCAGCAGCCGCGTCGGTCAGGGGTATGTCGGCGAAGCGGTCGAGGCGATCACGCGCTGCGCGTTCGAACAACTGCAGGCCCGACGCGTCGAGGTGCGCATGGACGATGGCAACGAGCGCAGCTGGCGCGTGGCCGAACGAGCGGGTTTCAGGCTCGAGGGCGTGCTGCGCTGCCAGAGTCTGACGCCGACCGGCGAGCCGCGCGACACGCGGGTCTACGCGAAGACTCAGCTCTGAGCCGCCGCCACCGGCACGAAACGGTCGACGGCGTCGGTGATGATGCCGTCGATGCCGAGCGCGAGCAGGCGCTGCGCGGTGGGTGCGTCGTTCACTGTGTAGACCAGCGCGCGCAGCCCGGCACCGTGCAGCCGGGCGATCACCGTGGCGTCCATCAGCCGGTGGTCGGTGACGACGGCAACGCAGTCCAGCGCCCGGGCCTCGTCGAACCAGCCCGTGCGCAGCGTCTCGAGCAGCAGCGCGCGCGGCCAGCGGGCGTCGGCTTCGCGCGCGGCACGCAAGGCCTCGGGGCTGAACGAGCTCAGCAGCGGCGGAACGGCCTGGCCGGCCCACAGCCGCGCGACCTCGGTCGCGACCGTGCGGCCGGTCGCGAGCTCATCGCCCGGCGTCGGCTTGATCTCGATGTTGAGCGCGAAGCCGTTGCGGATGCAGTAGGCCGCGATGGCGGCCAGGCTGGGCAGCGGTTCGCCGGCGAACGCGCGGCTGTGCCAGCCTCCCGCGTCCAGGCGCGACAGCGCGCTCCAGCTCAGCTGCGAGGCCGTGCCCTGGCCCGACGAGGTGCGTTCCAGCGTCGTGTCGTGCAGCAGGAAGGGCACACCATCGGCGCTGAGCTTCACGTCGCATTCGAACGCCCGGTAGCCGTGGCCCGCGCCGACGCGGAACGCCGCCAGCGTGTTCTCGGGTGCGAGCTTGCCCGCGCCACGGTGCGCGATCCACAACGGGTACGGCCAGGCGCCGGTCGGTGCCATCGCGTCAGATCCGCTTGTGCGTGCCCGCGTCGAACCAGTGCATGTGCTCGGGCACGAGCTGCAGCGTGACGGTGTCGCCCGCCTTGGGCGGCGGCAAGGTCGCGTCGATGCGTGCGGTGAACAGCGTGTCGCCGACGCGGCCGTAGATCAGCCGTTCGGCGCCCAGCATCTCGAGCGCCTCGACCTTCAGCGACCAGCCCGTTGCGCCGTTCTGGCTCAGCCCGATGTGCTCGGGCCGCACGCCGAGGATCAGCTCGCCGGCGCGTGGCGCAGCGACCGGCAGCGACAGCGTCTGCCCGGCGACCTCGAAACGCGAACCGTCGGCGCGGCCGGTCAGCAGGTTCATCGGCGGCGAGCCGATGAAGCCGGCGACGAAGGTGCTGGCGGGCGTGTGGTAGACCTGCTCGGGCGTGCCGATCTGCTCCATGCGGCCGGCGTTCATCACGATCATGCGCTGCGCCAGCGTCATCGCCTCGACCTGGTCGTGCGTGACGAACAGCGAGGTGACGCCGAGGTCGGCATGCAGCTTCTGGATCTCGAGCCGGGTCTGTGCACGCAGCTTGGCGTCGAGGTTGGACAGCGGCTCGTCGAACAGGAACACCTGCGGCTGGCGCACGATCGCGCGGCCCATCGCGACGCGCTGGCGCTGGCCGCCGGAGAGTTCGCGCGGCTTGCGCTGCAGGTAAGGGCCGAGCTCGAGGATCTTCGCGGCCTTGTCGACGCGCGTCTTGATCTCGTCCAGCGGCACCTTGGCGATCTTCAGTCCGTAGGCCATGTTGTCGAACACGCTCATGTGGGGGTACAGCGCGTAGTTCTGGAACACCATCGCGATGTCGCGTTCGCTCGGCTCGATGTCGTTGACGACGCGCCCGCCGATCGAGATCGTGCCGCCGGAGATCTCTTCCAACCCGGCGACCATGCGCAGCAAGGTGCTCTTGCCGCAGCCCGACGGCCCGACGATGACGATGAATTCGCCATCGGCGATCTCGGCGTTGACGCCGTGGATCACGGGGTTCGCCTTCGGGCCGGTGCCGTAGCGCTTGACGACGTCTTTGAGGGTGATGGATGCCATGTGTGTCTTTTGCTTCTCGGTGTCTATTTTTCCGTATCCACCAGGCCCTTGACGAACCAGCGCTGCATGAAGACCACGACGATCGCCGGCGGGATCATCGCCATGATCGCGGTGGCCATCACGATGTTCCATTCGTTGCCCGAATCGCCCCCCGCGATCATGCGCTTGATGCCGACCACCACCGGGTACATGTCCTCGCTGGTTGTCGCGAGCAGCGGCCACAGGTACTGGTTCCAGCCGTAGATGAACTGGATCACGAACAGCGCCGCGATCGAGGTCTTGGACAGCGGCAGCAGGATGTCCCAGAAGAAGCGCATCGGCCCGGCGCCGTCGATGCGCGCGGCCTCGACCAGCTCTTCGGGCACCGTCAGGAAGAACTGCCGGAACAGGAAAGTCGCGGTCGCCGATGCGATCAACGGGATCGTCAGCCCGGCGTAGCTGTTGAGCATGCCGAGATCGGAGATGACCTTGTAGGTCGGCAGGATGCGCACCTCGACCGGCAGCATCAGCGTCACGAAGATGGCCCAGAAGAACAGGTTGCGGAACGGGAAGCGGAAGTAGACCAGCGCGAACGCCGACAGCAGCGACACCGCGATCTTGCCGAACGCGATCACCAGCGCGGTGACGAGGCTGACCCACATCATCCGGCCGACCGGCGCGTTCGAGCCGGCACCGCCGCCGTGGCCGGTCAGCGCCGCGCTGTAGTTGTCCCAGAAGTGGCTGCCGGGCAGCAGCGGCATCGGCGCCTGCACGATCTCTTGTGAGGTGTGCGTCGACGCGACGAAGGCGAGGTAGAGCGGGAACGCGACGATCAACATCCCGAGGATCATCACGGCGTGGGCCAGCAGGCCCATGGTGGCGCGACGCTCGACCATCAGTAGTTCACTTTCTTTTCAATGTAGCGGAACTGGAGCACCGTGAGCGCGACGACGATCAGCATCAGCACGACCGACTGCGCCGCCGAGCTGCCGATGTCGCCGCCCTTGACGCCGTCCTGGTAGACCTTGTAGACCATGATCACGGTGTCGCGGCCCGGGCCGCCGCTGGTGGTGGCGTCGATGATCGCGAAGGTGTCGAAGAACGCGTACACCATGTTGATCACGAGCAGGAAGAAGGTCGTCGGCGTCAGCAGCGGGAACTGGATCGACCAGAAGCGCCGCCACGGCCGCGCACCGTCGATCGCCGCCGCTTCGATCAATGATTTCGGAATCGACTGCAGGCCGGCGACGAAGAACAGGAAGTTGTACGAGATCTGCTTCCACACCGCCGCGGCGACGATCAGCGACATCGCGTGCGTCGAGTTCAGCAGGTGGTTCCATTCGAAGCCGAAGAACCGGGCCAGGCCGTAGGCGACCACGCCGATGGCTGGCGAGAACATGAACACCCACAGCACGCCGGCGACCGCGGGCGCGACCGCATACGGCACGATCAGCATCGTGCGGTAGGCCAGCGCGCCCTTGATCACGCGATCGGCAAACACCGCCAGCATCAGCGACAGCGCGATGCCCAGCACTGCGACCAGGATCGAGAAGACCGCGGTGGTCTTGAACGACTCGAGGTAGGCCGAGTCACCAAACAGCGTCTTGAAGTTCTCGAGACCGGCCCATTCGGTCGACAGGCCGAAGCTGTCCTGCACCTGCGTCGACTGCAGCACGGCCTGCGCGGCGGGCCAGAAGAAGAACACCGCGATGATGAGCACCTGCGGGGTCAGCAGCACCCAGGGCAACCATGCGGAAGTGAAACGAACGCGCTTTTCCATGGGCTCGGGTCAGTGAAAGAGCCCGACCGCGCCGGATGTTGGCGGGGTCGGGCCGGTCAGTATGCGGGCAACCGGGCTGCCGGTCAGAGCGCGGCGGCCTTGCTCGCCTTTTCGAAGCGCTCGAGCTGCTCGTTGCCGCGCTTCATCGCCGTCTCCAGCGCGTCTTTCGGCTCCTTCTTGCCGGCCCAGATCGCCTCGAGCTCCTCGTCGAGGATGGTGCGGATCTGCACGAAGTTGCCGAGGCGGATGCCGCGCGACTTGTCGGTCGTCTTGCGGATCATCTGCGTCACGGCCACGTCGGTGCCCGGCTTGTCCTTGTAGAAGCCCGACTTTTCGGTGAGCTGGTAGGCCGCCATCGTGATCGGCAGGTAGCCGGTGCGCTTGTGGCTGGCCGATTGCACCTCGGGGTTGGACAGGTACTTGAAGAACTCGGCCACGCCTTTGTACTCGGCCGGCTTCTTGCCCTGCATCACCCACAGGCTGGCGCCGCCGATCGCGGTGTTCTGCGGTGCGCCGGCGACGTCGGGGTAATAAGGCAGTGCCGACAGGCCGTAGGCGAACTTCGCGCCTCGGGCGACGTCGGCGTACGAACCCGACGAGCCGGTGAACATCGCGCATTCGCCCGACACGAAGGACGGCACGGCGACGCTGGCGCGGCCCTTGTAGACGAACAGGCCTTGCTTGGCCATGTTCGAGAGGTTCTCGAAGTGGCGCAGGTGCAGCGGCGAGTTGAACGCGAGCCGCGCGCTGGCGCCGCCGAAACCGTTGTTCTGGGTCGCGAACAGCGTGTTGTGCCAGAGCGAGAAGCTCTCGAGATGCACCCAGCTCATCCAACTCGTGGTGTACGGGCACTTGCTGCCGTTGGCCTTGAGTTTGGCCGCGGCCAGCGTCACTTCGGGCCAGGTGGTCGGGGCCTTGTTCGGGTCCAGGCCGGCGGCCTTGAAGGCGTCCTTGTTGTAGTAGAAGATCGTCGTCGAGCTGTTGAACGGGAATGACATCATCTCGCCGTTCGGCGCCGTGTAGTAGGCCGAAACCGCGGGCACGTAAGCCTTCGGGTCGAAGCTCACGCCGCTTTGCTTCATCACCTCGCCGACCGGCTTGACGGCGCCCTTGGCGGCCATCATCGTCGCGGTGCCGACCTCGAACACCTGCAGGATGGCCGGCGCGTTGCCGGCGCGGAACGCGGCCATCGCGGCGACCATCGACTCGTCGTAGTTGCCCTTGAACGTGGGCACGACCTTGTACTCCTTCTGGCTCGCGTTGAAATCCTTCGCGAGGTCGTTGACCCATTCATTCAGGCCGCCGGTCATCGAGTGCCACCACTGGACCTCGACCTGGGCCTGGGCCGGGCCAGACAGCGCCAGTGCAAACACGCCAGCAGCCAGCGCGAGAGATTTGAATTTCATGACGACTCCGTGAATGAATGGGGGCGGTTCGTGACCAACCCGGCAGTATGCGCAGCGTTTGTGACAGCGGCGTTTATCGCGTGAACGCCACGCCGCAGCAATCGGGATCAACCAGGGTCAAGGGGAGCGGCAGCGCGGGTCAATGCTGCGCTGCGGTACGATTCGTCCTCAAGTGCCAACGCGGGCGCGCCCTGGCGCCCCGACCCCATGAACGCACCCGTCCTGCTGACCCAAATCGCTGCGGCCGCCGAGGCTGCCAACGCCGCGCCGCGCCTGCGCGAGATTCCGTACAACTACACCTCGTTCTCCGACCGCGAGATCGTGATCCGCCTGCTCGGCTCGCGTGCGTGGGAAGTGCTCTCCCGCCTGCGCGACGAGCGCCGCACGGGCCGTTCGGCACGCATGCTGTACGAGGTGCTGGGCGACATCTGGGTCGTGCAGCGCAACCCCTACCTGCAGGACGACCTGCTCGACAACCCGCGCCGCCGCAAGCTCCTGATCGAAGCGCTGCACCACCGCCTCGGCGAGGTCGAGAAGCGCCGCACGCCGGACCAGGACGCCGAGCGCGATGCGGCCGTCGGCGAACTGCTGCAGCTGGCGAGCGCGGCGGTGACGACGTTTGCCGAGCAGTTCGACACCGTGTCCGAGCTGCGGCGCCGCACCGCCAAGGTCTTGGGCCGCGTCACGGCCAAGGACAACATCAAGTTCGACGGCCTCTCGCGCGTCTCGCATGTGACCGACGCGACCGACTGGCGCGTCGAATACCCGTTCGTCGTGCTGATGCCCGACACCGAAGCCGAGATGGCCGGCCTGGTGAAAGGCTGCGTCGAGCTCGGCCTGACGATCATCCCGCGCGGCGGCGGCACCGGCTACACCGGCGGCGCGATTCCGCTGACCTGGAACAGCGCGGTCATCAACACCGAGAAGCTCGAGGCGATGACCGAGGTCGAGATGCGCCGGCTGCCCGGCGTGGATCGCGAAGTCGCGACGATCTGGACCGAGGCCGGGGTTGTCACGCAGCGCGTCGCCGATGCGGCCGAGCGCGGCGGTTTCGTGTTCGCGGTCGATCCCACGTCTGCCGAGGCCTCGTGCATCGGCGGCAACGTCGCGATGAACGCGGGCGGCAAGAAGGCCGTGCTGTGGGGCACGGCGCTGGACAATCTGGCCTCGTGGCGCATGGTCACGCCGGAGGCCAAGTGGCTCGAAGTGACGCGACTGGATCACAACCTCGGCAAGATCCACGACGCGCCGATGGCGAGCTTCCGGCTCGACTATTTCGACGCAGCCGGCAAAACGCTGGAGCGCACCGAGCGGCTCGACATCCCCGGTGCCATCTTCCGCAAGGAAGGCCTGGGCAAGGACGTCACCGACAAGTTCCTCGCCGGCCTGCCGGGCATCCAGAAGGAAGGCTGCGACGGCTTGATCACGAGCGCACGCTGGATCGTGCACAAGATGCCGGCGCACACGCGCACCGTGTGCCTGGAGTTCTTCGGCAACGCGAAGGACGCGGTGCCCAGCATCGTCGACATCAAGGACTTCATGTTCGCGCAGGCGCGCGACGGCTTTGCCGTGCTCGCGGGCCTGGAGCACCTGGACGACCGCTACCTGCGCGCCGTCGGCTACGCGACCAAGAGCAAACGCGGCGGGCTGCCGAAGATGGTGCTGGTCGGCGACATCGCCGGCGACGACGCGGATGCGGTGGCGCGCGCGACCAGCGAGGTCGTGCGTCTCGCGAACGGCCGCGCGGGCGAAGGCTTTGTCGCGGTCAGCGCCGAGGCGCGCAAGAAGTTCTGGCTCGACCGCAAGCGCACCGCGGCGATCAGCAAGCACACCAACGCGTTCAAGGTCAACGAGGATGTGGTCATTCCGCTGCCGCGCATGGGCGAGTACACCGAGGGCATCGAGCGCATCAACGTCGAGCTGAGCCTGCGCAACAAGCTCGCGTTGATCGAGGCGCTGGAGGCGTTCTTCCTGAAGGGCAACCTGCCGCTCGGCAAGGGCGACGACGCGGGCGAGATCGCCTCGGCCGAACTGCTGGAGGATCGTGTGCAGCAGGGCCTCGCGGTGCTGCGCGAGGTCGGCGAACTCTGGCAGCGCTGGCTGACGAATCTCGACGTGGTCCAGCCCGACACGGGACGCAGCTTCTTCACCGACCTGCAGGACCACACGCGGCGCGCATCGTGGAAGACGCAGATCCGCGCCAGGCTGCAGGACATCTTCGCCGGCGCCGCGCTGAAGCCGGTCGTCGACGAATGCCAGAAGATCCACGGCCAGGTGCTGAAGGGGCGGGTCTGGGTCGCGCTGCACATGCACGCCGGCGACGGCAATGTGCACACCAACATTCCGGTGAACAGCGACAACTACGAGATGCTGCAGACCGCGCACGAAGCGGTCGCGCGCATCATGACGCTGGCGCGCAGCCTCGACGGCGTGATCTCGGGCGAGCACGGCATCGGCATCACGAAGCTCGAGTTCCTGAGCGATGCAGAGATCAAGGATTTCACCGACTACAAGCGCCGAGTCGATCCGGAAGGCCGCTTCAACAAGGGCAAGCTGCTGCGCAGTTCAGACGCCAACGGCGTGGTCCTTCACGCCGACCTGACCAACGCCTACACGCCGAGTTTCGGGCTGATGGGGCACGAGTCGCTGATCATGCAGCGCAGCGACATCGGCGAGATCGCGAACTCGGTGAAAGACTGCCTGCGCTGCGGCAAGTGCAAGCCGGTGTGCGCGACCCACGTGCCGCGCGCCAACCTGCTGTACAGCCCGCGCAACAAGATCCTCGCGACCTCGCTGCTGGTCGAGGCCTTTCTGTACGAGGAGCAGACGCGCCGCGGCATCAGCATCAAGCACTGGGAAGAGTTCGAGGACGTGGCCGACCACTGCACCGTCTGCCACAAGTGCCTGAGCCCGTGCCCGGTGAACATCGACTTCGGCGACGTGTCGATGAACATGCGCAACCTGTTGACCAAGATGGGCAAGAAGAGCTTCCGCCCCGGCAACAAGATGGCGATGATGTTCCTGAACGCGACCAACCCCGAGACGATCAAGATGCTGCGCGTCGGCATGGTCGATGTCGGCTTCAAGGTGCAGCGCTTCGCGAACAACCTGCTGCGCGGGCTGGCGAACGCACAGACCGCCGCGCCGCCCTCCACGGTCGGCAGCGCGCCGATCAAGCAACAGGTGATCCACTTCATCAACAAGAAGATGCCGGGCGGCCTGCCGAAGAAGACGGCGCGCGCGCTGCTGGACATCGAGGACAAGGACTACGTCCCGATCATCCGCAACCCGCAGACGACGACGAGCGAGACCGAAGCGGTCTTCTACTTCCCGGGCTGCGGCTCGGAGCGGCTGTTCTCGCAGGTGGGGCTGGCGACGCAGGCGATGCTGTGGCATGCGGGCGTGCAGACAGTGCTGCCGCCGGGCTATCTCTGCTGCGGCTATCCGCAGCGCGGCTCCGGGCAGTTCGACAAGGCCGAGAAGATCATCACCGACAACCGGGTGCTCTTCCACCGCGTTGCGAACACGCTGAACTACCTCGACATCAAGACGGTGGTCGTGAGCTGCGGCACCTGCTACGACCAGTTGCAAGGCTACAAGTTCGAGGACATCTTCCCGGGTTGCCGCATCATCGACATCCACGAGTACCTGCTGGAAAAAGGCATCACGCTCGGTGCCGCGTCGGGCGGTGGCTATCTGTACCACGATCCCTGCCACACGCCGATGAAGCTGCAGGAACCGATGAAAACGGTCAAGGCCCTGGTCGGCGCGAACGTGCTCGAGAGCAAGCGCTGCTGCGGCGAGAGTGGCACGCTCGGCGTCACCCGGCCCGACATCTCGACGCAGGTGCGCTTCCGCAAGGAGGAAGAGCTGCGCAAGGACGAGGCCGCGTTGCGCAAGACCGGTGCGTTGGCCGAAACCGGCCCGGTGAAGATCCTGACCTCGTGCCCGAGTTGCCTGCAGGGCCTGAGCCGCTACACCGGCGACCTGAACAACGGGCTGCTGGAGGCCGACTACATCGTGGTCGAGATGGCGAACCAGATCCTGGGGGCCGACTGGATGCCCGACTACGTCGAACGTGCGAACGCCGGCGGGATCGAACGCGTGCTCGTATAGCGCACACTCCGTCCATCAACAGGCAGACGACATGGCTGGACTCACGACTCAATCCCCGCGACCGACGTCGATCACCGTGCACCAGCAATCGCGGGTGCTGGAGGTGGGTTTCGACGACGGTCACGCTTTCCGCATCCCGTTCGAGCTGATGCGCGTGTATTCGCCGTCGGCCGAGGTGCAGGGCCACGGACCGGGCCAGGAAGTGTTACAGACCGGCAAGCGCGAGGTCGGGCTGACAGCGCTCGAGCCCGTCGGCAACTATGCCGTGCAGCCGACGTTTTCGGACGGCCACGACACTGGTCTGTTCTCGTGGGACTACCTGTACTTCCTGGGTTCGCAGCAGGACGAGCTGTGGCAGAAGTACGAGAGCCGCCTGGCCGCCGCCGGTATGAGCCGTGACGCGCCGATGACGGCTGCCGCTGCCCCTGGTTGCGGACATCATCACTGAGCGTTTGGCGGGCGATTCTCCTCATGAGCGATACCCATTTCGGTTTCCAGACGGTCGACGAATCGCAAAAGGCGGGTCGCGTGCGCGGCGTGTTCGACTCGGTTGCGTCCAGGTACGACGTGATGAACGACCTGATGTCGATGGGGCTGCACCGCGCCTGGAAGGCGTACACCGTCGCGGTCGCCAACCTGCGCGAAGGCCAGCGCGTGCTCGACATCGCGGGCGGCACCGGCGACCTGGCCCGTGCCTTCGCGAAGAAGGTCGGCGTCCAGGGCACGGTCGTGCACACCGACATCAACGAGGCGATGCTGCGGCAAGGGCGCGACCGGCTGCTGGACGAAGGCCTGGTTCTCCCGACGCTCATCTGCGATGGCGAGCGGCTGCCGTTCGCGACCGACAGCTTCGACCTGGTCAGCGTGGCCTTCGGACTGCGCAACATGACGCACAAGGAGCAGGCGCTGGCCGAGATGAACCGGGTTCTGAAGCCCGGCGGCCGTTTGCTGGTGCTCGAATTTTCCAAGGTCGCGGCGCCACTCAGCAAGGCTTACGACTGGTATTCGTTCAAGATCCTGCCGCGCATCGGCCAGTGGGTGGCCGGTGATGCCGACAGTTACCGCTATCTCGCCGAGTCGATCCGCGTGCATCCGGGCCAGGCCGAGCTCAAGACAATGATGAAGGCGGCCGGCTTCGGCCATGTGGATGTGCACAACCTGAGCGCGGGCGTGGTCGCGCTGCACGTCGGCATCAAGTGCTGAGCCGGCGGGCTCGCGCATGCCGGTCAGGGAACTGAGCGCAGGAATACGATCAAAGACCCTCGTGACGTGTCCGGCCGTGGCATTTTGAGGGGCGGGCATAGCGGCGACTAGTTCACGCTTCACTGTCGGTTTGCGGCCCGACGCCCCGCAGTTAGGGGTTGCTCGGTTGTCGCGCTTCGCCAGTACACTCGTAGAGCTTGGCGCGCGGCCGATTCCGGCCTCGTGGCGCAGTGCAAAAGATCCGGGATTCGAACCCTCACTTCCGGTGTTCGGGTACCTTGCCAAGCCTCCATGTTCGTCCCGTTGGGAGTGATGCTCGAATGATTTTTTCAAGACTTCATGTGCCGGTCTGGCGCTCCCGCAAGGTCGATTCAGGCCATCTGGCCGTCGCGACCATCGCGGCGCTGGTGCTTGCACTGAGCGGATGCGGTGACAAGAAGAAAGAGAAGCCTGCGTCGCAGACGGCGGTCAAGGTCAACAAGGAAGATATCACCGTCCACCAGATCAACTTCGTGCTGCAGCAGCAGCGCGGTGTGCCCCCCGAACAGGCGGCTTCGGCGAGCAAGGCGGTGCTGGAGCGCCTGGTCGACCAGGAACTGGCATTGCAGAAGGCCCAGGAACAAAAGCTCGACCGCGATCCGCGCGTGCTGCAACAACTCGAAGCCTCGCGGCGCGACATCATCGCCCGCGCCTATGTCGAGAAAGTCTCCTCCAGCGTGCCGAAGGCGACGCCCGCGGAGATCAAGACCTACTTCGACGCCCATCCGGCATTGTTCAAGGAGCGCCGCGTCTACAACCTGCAGGAAATCGTCGTCCAGGCCAAGTCCGACCAGGTCGAAACCTTGCGAGCGAAGCTCGGGTCCGCGAAGGACATGCCGGAGTTCATCAACTATCTGAAGTCGAACGACATCAAGTTCGGGGCCAACCAGGCGGTTCGGCCTGCCGAACAGTTGCCGCTGACCAGCTTGGACAAGTTCGCGCAGATGAAGGAAGGTCAGTCGATCTTCAACGTCACGCCCACCGGCGCGCAGATCGTGGTCGTCGCCGGCGCACGCAGCCAACCGGTTGACGAAGCGCGCGCCGCACCGGCGATCGAGCAGTTCCTGATGAACGAACGCAAGCGCAAGCTGGTCGAGGACGACCTGAAGGCGCTGCGTGCGGCGGCAAAGATCGAGTACGTCGGCGACTACGCGAAGGGCGGGGCGCGCGAAGTGACCCCGCCGGTGCCGGCTGCCTCCGAGGCTGCGCCGCTGCTGCCATCGATTGCCCCGGCCATGTCCACGGGCTCGATGCCAAGCGCGGCACCGCAAGTCGAAATCGAACCGCTCAACAGTGCACCCGTTTCAGCCCCGGCCTCCGGAACGCTGGAAAAGGGCATCAAAGGATTCAAGTGACGCGTCGACAGCCGCACGTCACGCCGAGGCGCTGGTTCATGGCCCTGGCATGCAGTGCGGCCCGTCGACTTCCCTTCTTTTTTACTGAAGCATGTGAGACCGACAATGCGCTACTTCTTCCGATATGTGCTTCTTCTCGCACTGACCGTCTGCTCCAGCGCTTTCGCGCAGTCCAGTCCGGCCGCTTCTGCCTCCGCGCCGCCCGCGCCAAGGCCGGAGGCGGTGCTGGGAGTCGGCGATGTGCTGAAGATCACCGTCTACCAGAACCCCGACCTCACGGTCGACGGCGCACGCATTTCCGAAACCGGGCAGATCAACTTCCCGCTGATCGGCAGCGTCGGGGTGGGTGGTCTGACGATCGCCGCCGCGGAGGCCAAGATCGCGAAGATGCTGCGTGACGGCGGCTTCGTGTTGCGCCCGCAGGTGACGATCCAGCTCGGACTGGTCCGCAGCAGTGTGGTCTCGGTGCTCGGTCAGGTGGCCAAACCGGGCCGCTATCCTATCGATGTGGTCGGCACCAAGGCCTCGGAGATGATCGCTTTGGCCGGCGGCGTGTTGCCGACCGGCAGCGACGTCGCCACGCTGTCGGGCACGCGCAATGGCCGAGCGATCAAGCTCGACCTCGACCTGCCTTCGATCCTGCAGGCCGGCAAAGCCGAACTCGATCTCACGGTGGACAACGGCGACATCATCTATGTCGACCGCGCACCGACCGCCTACATCTACGGCGAGGTGCAGAAGCCGGGCATGTTCCCGCTGCAGCGCGGCATGACGCTGATGCAGGCGCTGGCGCAAAGCGGCGGCCTGACCCCGAAGGGCACGCAGCGCGGAATCAAGGTTCATCGCCGCGACGCGAATGGCACGATGGCCATTCTCGACCTGGACCTGAACTCCCCGATCCAGCGGGATGACGTGATCTACGTCAAAGAGTCCTTGTTCTGAGGCGGGGCTGAGGTCATGTCCCTCAAGCAAATCCTGCGAGTCCTGTGGGCGCGCAAGTGGCTGGTGCTGGTGCTGCTGTTGCTGGTGTCGGTCGTCGGCACGACGGCGACCTTGATGGCGCCCAAGATGTACACTGCCGAGGCGTCCATGATCGTCGAGATGCGCATCGATCCGGTGCTGGGTGCGTTGGCCCCGGCGCTGGCGCAACCGGGCTACATGGCCACGCAGGTCGACATCGTGAAGAGCGACCCAGTCGCGGCGCGCGCCGTGAAGATGCTCGGCATGGAACGTTCCGCGGGAGCGGTCGCGCAGTGGCGTGAGGCGACGAAGGCCAAGATTCCGCTTGAGCGCTATTTTGCGAACCTGCTGCAACGCGGGCTGAGCGTCGAGGCATCCCGAGGTGGCAACATCATCAACGTGACATTCTCGGCGCAGGATCCGCTCTTCGCAGAAGCCGCCGCCAACGCCTTCGTCCAGGCCTACATGGACATCTCGGTCGAGCTGCGTCTCGCACCGGCGCGCCAGTCGCTCTCCTTCCTCGACGAGCAAACCAAGGTGTTGCGTAACAACCTCGAGACCGCTCAGGCCAGATTGTCCAAGTTCCAGCAGGAGAAGGGCATCGTCGTCTCGGACGAGCGCTTCGACCAGGAAAACGCCCGCTATCAGGCGCTGGTGGCCCAGCTCAGCACCGCGCAGGCGGAACGCGTCGATGCGGCAACGCGGCAGTTCAATTCCGGCGGAGAGTCTTCGCCCGACATCCTGTTCAATCCGGCGGTGCAGAGCCTGAAGGCGCAGCTTGCCGTCGCGGAAACGAAGCTCACCGAGCTCAGCGCCGTGGTTGGCAAGAACCATCCGTCGCGCATTCAGCTCGACGCCCAGATCGGCGAGATCAAGCAGCAGATCGCTGCCGAATCGCGGCGCGTGGCCGGTGGTACGTCGACGCAGAGCCGCGGCAGCGGGCAAAAGGTCGCGGCCCTGCAGGCGCTGGTCGACGAGCAGAAGCGGCGCTTGCTGACACTGCGTGCCGACCGTGACCAGGTCGACGTGTACCGGCGCGATGTCGACACCGCGCAGCGCGCCTACGAGTCGATCAGCTCGAGGGCCGGGCAGTTCACGCTCGAGAGCCAGAACAACCAGGCCAATACGCGCCTGCTGAGCCCCGCGATCGAGCCGCTGTCACCATCGCGCCCGAAGGTGATGCTCGGCATCGCCGGCTCCATCGCCGCCGGGTTGGGTCTGGGCATCCTGGCGGCGTTGGGCTGGGAATTGCTCGACCGCCGCGTGCGCGATCCGGAAGACATGATGATCGTGAGCGGCGTGCCGGTGATCGGCGTGCTCCGTCCGGAAGACTCGAAACGGCCGGCGTTCCGTGGCCTGCTGCGCGGCGGTGTGGTGCGTCCTCGGCTCCTGCCGGCACCGGGGGCGCGTTCGTGAAGATGACGGTTTCCGTGCCGTCAGCGGCACCGCGCATGAGCCGCTCGCTGGGCGGCATCCTGATCGACAGCGGCTTGCTCAAGCCCGAGGATGCCGAGCGCGTGCTGATGGTCCAGAAGGAACAGAACCTTCGCTTCGGCGATGCCGCGGTGCGCCTGGGCCTGCTGACCGAAGAGGACATCCAGTACGCGCTGTCGCGGCAGTTCGCGTATGCCTACCTGCGGCGCACGCCGGGTGACAAAAAGCCGGTGAGCGACGAGCTCGTGGCAGCCTACCAGCCATTCAGCCAGCGCGTCGAGCAGCTTCGCTCGATACGCAGCCAGCTGATGCTGCGATGGTTCGACCGTGCCGACCAGCGCCAGTTGCTCACGATCGTCGGTTCCGATCGCGGGGAAGGGCGCAGCCATCTGGCGGCGAATCTGGCGGTGGTGTTTTCTCAGCTCGGCGAGCGCACGCTGCTGGTCGATGCGGACATGCGCAACCCACGCCAGCACGAACTCTTCTTCCTCGAGAACAAAATCGGCCTGTCGACCGTGTTGTCGGGGCGCTCGCGCGACGAAGCCATCGTGCGCATTCCCGATCTGACGGGGCTGTGTGTGCTGCCCGCGGGGCCGGTTCCGCCGAACCCGCTCGAGTTGTTGAACCGCCTGAACTTCGACGAGTTCATGATCCAGGCGAAGGCGGCATTCGACGTCGTGATCGTTGATACGCCGGCGCTCTCGGCCGGCGAGGACGCGGCCATGATTGCGGTGCGAACCGGCGCGGCGCTCGCCGTGGCGCGCAATTCACAAACCAGCGTGGCCACGTTCACGGACATGGTGCAGGGTCTGATGAATGCTGGTGTGAACGTCGTGGGCTCGGTGCTGAACGACGTGCCCTCCACCTCCAAGATCCCGACCCGAAAATGACCGATGCTGCAGTTGTTCGGCAAGCCGAGCTTCCTGGCGCTTCGGTGGCTTGGCTGATCTCCTTCGCTGGCTTTGTCGTGCTGTATGCGCCGGTCTACTGGTCGGCCGCGCATGGCGTCTGGCAGACCGATGAAAACGGGCACGGCCCGCTGATTTTGGCGGTCGTCGTCTGGCTGTTCTGGACCCTGCGCCGGCCGATCGCACAGGCTGTGTGGGAGCCGGCGCCGGCCTTCGGGTGGCCTGTTTTCGTCTTCGGTTTGCTCGTCTACGCGCTCGGCCGAGCCTTCGATATTTCGAGCCTCGAGTTCGGATCTCAACCCTTCGTCGTCGCCGGCGCGCTGATGTTGCTGCGCGGCTTGTCCGCATTGCGGGTGGCGTGGTTTGCGGTCGCCTACCTCGTCTTCCTCGTGCCGCTTCCGGCCACCTTGGTCGATGCCATGACGGGGCCGCTGAAACAATGGATTTCGTCCATCGTGCAGAGCATGCTGTTCGCGGTGGGCTATCCCATTTCGAACTCGGGCGTGATTCTGACGATCGGCCAGTTTCAGCTGATGGTGGCCGATGCGTGCTCGGGGCTGAATTCCATGTTCAGCTTGTCGGCGCTGGGCACTCTGTTCATGTATGTCATGCGGCGAAAGAGCCTGTTGCATAACGCGATCATGCTGGCGTCGATCCTGCCGATCGCGTTCGCTGCCAACATCGTCCGCGTCACCCTCCTGGTGCTGCTGACCTACCACTTCGGCGACGAAGCCGGCCAGGGCTTTCTGCACGGTGCCGCCGGGATGGCCTTGATGGTCATCGCGCTGCTCATCTTCTTCGTGCTGGATGCGGTGATTGCCTCGGCAATGCGCCTGCGGGCTTCCGCCGGCGCGACGCCTGCGCGTTAGAACCGGTTCGGGCGGGCGAGGCGCAGCATGCCTGAGTACCTCCGAGCGCTGCTCGTCATCGTGGTGCTTTCGTTGCCGGTCTTCTGGCTGGCGAAAGCGCCGTTGTGCGAACTGGCCATCTACGAAGCCGATTTCAAACGTCGGCGCAACCTGTGGCTCGCCATCACGGTGATCGCCTTCATTGGGCACAGCTTCTGGGTCTATGCCGCCATCACAGGCGTGTTGCTGGCAATTGCCGGCGCGAAGGATTCGAGTCGGCTCGGCCTGTATCTGTTCCTGCTTTTCGTCGTGCCGCCGTTCTCGGCTCAGATACCGGGCGCCGGGGGCATCAACTACCTAATCGACGTCAACCACGCGCGCCTGCTGTCATTGGTGATCCTGCTGCCGGCGTACCTGGCGCTGCGCGGCCAGGAGCACAACGTGTCGTTCGGCCGGACGTGGGCGGACCGCTGGTTGCTGGCCTACATACTGCTGCAGCTGATCCTGCAGGCGTCCGTGGACACGACGACGAACACCTTGAGGTTCTGCCTCTACGCGTTCAGCGACATCTTCCTTCCGTACTACGTCGCGAGCCGATCGCTGCGCAATCTGGAGGCTTGCCGCGATGCCCTGGCGTCGTTCGTCTTCGCAGCCTTGCTGATGGCGCCGGTGGCCGCGTTCGAGTATGCGAAGCACTGGCTGCTCTACAGCACCCTGCCGGGTGCGATGGGCGTGGCCTTCGGGATGGGGAACTATCTGAGCCGGGGCGACAGCCTGCGCGCGCTGGCGGCGACCGGCCACTCGATCATCCTCGGCTACGTGATGCTGGCGGCGATGTCACTCTTTGCGTTCGTGCATCGGTCCATCAGCCGGCGTGGCATGGCGCTGGCCATTCTCGCCACGCTGGCGGTCGGGCTCATCACACCCGTGTCGCGTGGCCCCTGGGTGGGTGGCGCGGCCGCCGTGGCCGTCGTGATGCTCACCGGGCCGAACAAGCTGTCGCGCATCGGCCGGTTGATGACCGTCGCGATTCCGACCCTGGCAGTTTTGATGGTGAGCCCGTTCGGCGACAAGATCATCGATCTGCTTCCGTTCGTGGGTACCGTGGATGACACCACCGTCACGTATCGGCAACGCCTGTTCGAGGTGTCGCTCAGCGTGTTGATGAACAACCCGATCTTCGGATCGTTCGACTACTGGTCCGCGCCGCAGATGCAGGAAATGATTCAGGGCGAAGGAATCATCGACATGGTCAATTCCTATCTCAGCATCGCGATGTCGTTCGGTTTTGTCGGGCTCACGATGTTCAGCGCCGTGTTCCTGAGCGCCGCATGGGGCCTCTTCAGGGGCATGCGGACGGCGGCGCCAGGCAGCGAACTCCATGATTTGGGTCGGGCGCTTCTGGCCACCATGGTCGGCGCGCTGGTGACGATTGCGACGGTCAGCAGCATTCTGATCATCCCGACGGTGTACTGGCTGATCGCCGGCTTGTGCGTGGGCTACGCGAATCTGGCGACGCGGCGGCAAAGCGACGAGGTCTTGTCGCCGACGGGGGTGCTCAGACGTGGGGCCGCATAGCGTGGGCCGCGCCCTCGGTTGACCGTCCGACGGGGCAATTTTTTGGGGCATGAATAGATCGATTGACGAGAGGCTGTGCTGGCAAATTCGCGACCAGCGCCCAACCGGTTCGCGAAAAGAGAAGATGCGGAAAAAACTGCTCAGCGCCAGCGCCATCCTGATGGCCGCCTTTGTGGCGAGCCAGATCCTCCGATTCGCCGGGAACGTCATCCTCGCGAAGCTGCTGTCGCCGAGCGCGTTCGGCGTGGTCGCGGTCGTCAATCTGCTGATCCTCGCGCTGAATCTGCTGTCCGACGTCGGCCTCAGGCTGATCGTGATCCAGCGCCAGGGTGTCATCTCCAGCCAGTTCATCAACACCGTCTGGATGCTCCAGATCGGGCGCGGCGTCCTCATCTGGGCCTTGTCGCTGCTGAGTGCGCTCGTCCTTCGACTCCTGCAGCTGCACAGCTTCATTGACGCGACAAACGCCTACGCGGATCCGACGCTGCCCTTTCTGATCGTTGGCGCGGCCTCGGCGGCATTGTTCCAGGGCCTCGAGTCGACCAAGTCGCTGACGGAGCGGCGCGAGCTGTCTCTGGGGCGCGTCACCGCGATCGGGCTGGCGGCACAGATCGTGGCGATGATTCTGATGATCGTGATCGCCCGCATCACGACGTCCCCCTGGGCGCTCGTCATCGGCGGTGTTGCCGCCGCCTTCATCCAGTGCACGCTGAGCCACATCGCGCTGCCGGGCGAGAGAAACCGGCCGTACTTCGACAAGTCGATCGCCTGGGAAGTGATCAGCAAGGGTCGCTGGGTCTTCCTGTCGTCGATGGTGAGTTTTCTGGGCGGCAACGCCGACATCCTGATGCTGGGCGGTCTCGTGGACTCGGCATCGCTGGGCAACTACGTCGTCGCGTTTCAGTTGATCAATGTCGTTCAGATTCTCTCGGGCACGATCAGCGGCAACGTCGTGTTCCCGGCGCTGAGCGCCGCGAGACGCGACAACCCGACCGGGATCAGCGGCGAATACCGTCGGATCCAGCTCGCATCGGACGCCTTGATCGCCACCGCGGCCGGCGTCTTCTTCACGGCCGGCAGCGCGATCGTGACACTGCTCTTCGATCATCGGTACGCGCTCGCCGGGCAGGTCCTGAGTTGCCTCGCCCTGGGCGTGTTCGGGCTCCGGTACTACGTCGTCGAGCAGTTGATGAATGCCGACGGAAACTTCAGGCTGACGACCATCATCGCGATCATTCGACTGGCGGCGTTGGCGCTCGGAACCTACGTCGGCTTTCGAATCGGCGGACTGACGGGTGCAGCCATCGGTGTCGGCCTGAGCGCTTTCGCGAGCTGGCCCCTGTGCATTCGCTACCTGGCGAAGAGCGTCGGCATTCAATGGCGCGTGGAGCTGGCGGCGATCGGCTTCGTGCTGGTTGGGTCCGGCCTGGGGCTGGTCCTGTCGAAGCTGATCCATTTGTACAAATGAAATTCGTCGCGTTCTCGTCGATTCCTGCGGTCTTGCGGCAACGCGCGGGGCTCGCACGGCCGCTGCTTTCGCATTCGACCTCGCACGAAGTCCTGCATCCAGCGGAGCAGACGAACTCACCGGCAGCGATCCATCTCGACGATGAAGACATGAGGCGGATCATGTCCGCGGCCGAGTTTTTTCCGCTCGAGGTCGAGTTGCAACGCATGAAGGGCGGGGCCGGCAACAGCGACGAGATCCGGCTGCACCGGTTCAACAACGCTTTGCTGCTCGGCGGAGACCTCTTCGTGCGCGGATCGAGACTGCGGCTGCGGGGCGGGTCGTCGCACGCGCTGCATTTCGGGACTGTTCCCGAGATCGCGTCGGCCACGCTGTCGTCCACGCAGCTGGGCAGCCAGTTCTTCGGTCACTGGCTGCTCGACGACCTCCCGCGCTTCGGGCAACTGTCATCGCTGAACGCTGCGCCATTCCTCGTCGGAGGGGCGCCGTCCGAGCACCAACATCAGTACATGGCGGCGTTCGGGTTCGACGGTCCGATTCTCGACCACGCGTTCTTCTCCAGCCTTGGCGTCGTCGCCGACGGTTCGATGCAAAGCTACAAGAGCGGACAACTGGCGAAGATGCGGGACCGGATTCGCGGCGCGGTGGCGGCGGATGAACCGAGCTCGGCCGGCGTGATGCTGCTCAGAGGCGGCAGCGGGCGCCGAAGAATTCTGACCAACGAAGGCGAACTGGGGCAGGCCTTGTCGGCGCGGGGGTTCAAGATCATCGATCCGATGACGACGTCCGTAAGCGATATTGCTGCTGCATGCGCGAGGGCCGAGGTCGTCGTCGGAGTCGAAGGCAGCCACATGGTTCACGCGGTTCTGGGCCTGGCGCCGGGGACCTCGTTCATCACGATTCAGCCGCCATTCAAGTTCGACAACACCTGCAAGCCGTACTGCGATGCGCTCGGGATAAAGTATGCGTTCACGGTGGGCCGTCCCGCAGAGGGCGGTTTCTCCGCCGAGACCGAAAGAATCCTCAGAATCATTGACAAGACAGCGGCTGCCCCATGGCACAAGGCGTCGTATGCACGATGAGACCATCGATGCTCACGGGCCTGTTAAACGGAGAGGGAAATGACTGAGGCAAGCAACCCGTTCGGGATCTTGACGTTGGCGACGCCCAACGACTACTTGAAGGCGATCGGACTCGCTCTTTCACTGCGCGTCAGCAATCCCGGCGTACCGACCGCGGTGGCGTGTTCGCCTCGGGTGATGCCGCTGGTGAAGCCGTACTTCGATTTCGTCGTCGAAGAGAAGGCCGGGCTCAGGGGGTTCGTGCACAAGGTTCATCTCGACCAGTATTCACCGTTCACCGAGACGGTCTTCTTCGATTCGGACGTCCTCGTTTTCAAGCCGCTGCTGCCTTACGTGCACACCTGGGGCTCCGGGCCTTATTACGCCTGTGGCGGCTACATGACCGGCGGGATGAGCTCGTTCGGTCTCGACCGCACGGCCGTTCTGAAGAAGCTCGGCAAGGACAAGCTGGTGGTGATCGACGGCGCCGGTCACGCGCTGTTTAGAAAGCCCGCGTGCGGCGCCGTCTTCGATTTCGCGCGTGAGATCACGGCCGACTACAAGAGCTTTGCCGGCAACGCCACGTATGCCGACGAAGACGTGTTGAGCATCGTGCTGACGTCGATGGATTTGCCGCCCGCGCCCGAGGCCGACTATTTTCATGCGCGCTACCTGAGCGCCAAACCCGGCACCATGAACATGGACGCGACGCGCGGACTCTGCAGTTTCATCGCTTCCGATCCGGCGCAGAAGAATCGGCGCATCGACCCCTACGTGGTTCATTTCGCCGATCGCGAGGCGCCGTATGCCTACACGCAGCAGCTGCTCAAGCTGTTCCGGAAATTCGACGTACCCACCGAGGGGTTGGTCGCCATGGGCGCCTCCGATTTCTATGAGCGGGCCATCAGAAGCCCGATTGCAAGACGACGCAGGTGGGTGAAGTCGCTGCTCGGATGACACACGGCACGTGCGCTGAGCACCGTGCAATCGGCCGCGCGCACGCGAAGAAAACAGAGGGAGTTTGATGGCAAGCAAGAAACCGACGTTCGTCGGCCGGGCGGTTCAGTATCTGAAACGAGAGGGTGCATCGAAGTTCGTGTCCCGGCTCGTTCGACCCTCGAGCTGGCATCCGAAGCACGACGTGCGTGTTCAGTTCGCCTTCGTGCAGGCTCCCCCCGTCGGTCTTTCGGTGGAATCGGTGGCGCCCGAGCCGATGACCGTGAATTGGGTGATGCCGCCGTTTCCGAAAGGCTCGGGCGGGCACCAGAACATCTGCCGCTTCGTCTATATGCTTGAAAAGAGAGGCTTCCGCTGCTGCATCGTCGTAGCGGCAGGGCCTTGGTTCGGCACGCCTGAGGACGTGAGAGAGCGCATCCGAAGCTGGTTCTTTCCGGTCGACGCGTCGGTGGTGCTTGGCATCGAGAACGCTCCGCCCGCGCACATCACGATCGCAACCGCGTGGATGACCGCCTACGATGTGCGCAGATTCCAGTCGACGCGGCACCGCTGCTACTTCGTCCAGGATCTCGAGCTGTTGTTCTTCGCGGCCGGCTCGGGCTCTGCATTCTGCGAGGCGACCTACGGCTTCGGATTCGAAGGCATCACGGCTGGGAGCTGGCTGGAGAAAAAGTTGGCGGTCGACTACGGCATGCGGACGCGCTCGGTGGGCTTCTCCTGCGACAGAAGCATCTACTGGCCCAGACCGCGCCAAGACATGCGGCGACGAATCTTCTTCTACGGGCGACCGTCGAGCGAGCGACGCGCTTTCGAGCTCGGCCTGCTTGTACTGGAGCACGTCTGCAAATCCCACGACGATCTGGAAGTGATTTTTGCGGGTGGTGACCTCGATGAGTTCGAGATTCCGTTCACGCACCGCTGCGTGGGCATCATGGATTTCGAGGGGCTGGCGCTGCTGTACAGCGAGTGCGACGTCGCGTTGGTCCTGTCCATGACGAACCTGTCGTTGCTGCCACTCGAACTGATGGCCTGCGGCGTCCCGTTGGTGAGCAACCGCGCGCCTTGCACCGAGTGGCTGCTGACCGATGAAAACGCCCAGCTGGCGGCGCCCACGATCGAGGCGTTGCGGGACGCGGTGTGCGAAGTTCTCGACAATCCGCAACGCCGGGAACAGCTGCGCGCCGCCGGGCTGACCGCAGCGGCGAACACGTCCTGGGATCGGGAAGGCGACAAGATGGCGGCGATACTCGCATCGCTGGGCTGACTGGGGATCACCAATGAAGTGTCTGGTATTGGGCGGCGGAGGCTTCATCGGCTCCGCCATCGTGGACCGACTGCTTGTCGCCGGACATTCCGTTCGGGTGTTCGAAAGGCCTCGCGTGGCGCCTTACCGGGTGTTTGCGCCGTCCGAACAGATCGAGTGGACCACCGGGGATCTGCTCAGCACCAGCGACGTCAACGAAGCGCTGGCCGACGTCGATACCGTCTTCCACCTCGTGTCGACCACGTTGCCGAAGGGGTCCAACGACGATCCCGTCTACGACGTTCAGAGCAACCTGATCGGAACGCTGCAGATCCTGAATCTGATGGTTCAGAGAAAGACGTCCAGAGTCGTTTTCATCTCCTCTGGCGGCACGGTCTACGGGGCACCGACCTACCTGCCGATCGATGAACAGCATCCGACGAATCCGCAGGTTTCGTACGGCATCACGAAGCTGGCGATCGAGAAATACATTCTTCTGTTCGAGCGACTGCATGGGATCAAGGCGGTCATCCTGCGCCTGTCGAATCCCTACGGAGAACGCCAAAGAATCGAGACTGCGCAGGGGGCGGTGGCGGTGTTCCTGCAGCGTGCGCTGCGACGCCAGCCGCTGGAAATCTGGGGCGACGGCAGCGTGACCCGGGACTATGTCTACATCGGCGACGTCGCCGACGCATTCCTCAGTGCGGCCGAGTATCAAGGGTCGTTGAGCATCTTCAACATCGGCTCGGGACAGGGCACCAGCCTGAACGAGCTGCTGGCGAAGCTCGAGACGGTGGTGGGGCACAACATCGAGCGCCAGTACCTTCTCGCCAGACCGTTCGACGTGAAGCTGAACGTACTCGACACCGGGCTCGCGCAGCGCGAGTTGAACTGGTCCCCTCGCATTGCGATGGATGAGGGTCTGGCCCGGACCGCCGACTGGATCCGGCGCAGCCTGCCGTGAGCGGCTGGGGATGAAACGAGCCGTTACTGCGTGTAGTTTTTGCACCCAAATCCCCTAGAACACGGGAACCTGAGGCCCGTCACCTATGAAATACTGAGGGAGTCGCCCTGACGAACTGCACGCCGGCAACGTCGTCACCAACCTGGCTGTAACGATAGACATGATCAAGCAACGCAAGCTCATTCGACAGGTCACCGCGGCAACGTTGTTGTTCATTTCTGGCGTCCAGGTGGCGTTTGCCGGTTTTGTGACCACCGACAGCAGCTTCGGAGCCAACACACTCATCCTGGACACCCAAACCGGCACCGAGTGGCTCAAGCTGGACGCCACACAGGGTCTGTCCTTCGACTTCGTGACATCGCAGCTGGACGCTGGCGAATTGTTCGGTGGCTTCAACGTCGCCTCGTCGCAGGACGTGACCACGCTGCTGAAGGACGCAGGTGTGTGGGCGCCGCTTGCTCCGCTCACATCGCCGTCGGCGCTCGCTGCCGGAGCGGCGTTCGGAAGTTTCTTCGGCGGCCTGGACACCCTCAACGGCTTCGTCTCACAAGGGATGACGAGCATGGCGACAGGCCCGGGCGGTTTCCTCGAGCAGGGGATCGGCGTCAACTATCAAGCTGGCGTGTCGGTCAGTTCATTCGACGATGCCGCTTTCGCGCGCGACATCGGGTTCGATTTCGTTTCCACCTGGTTGATCAAATCTGTGAGCCCGGTTCCCGAACCCGCGACCTACTGGCTGCTGCTCGTCGGCTTGGCGTTGTGCGCTGCGGGCGCGTATCGACGCAATGATCTGACGGGCTGAACCCTCCGTTGCTGGGCTCTGGAGGCTGTTCCGGGCGGTGTTGCGGGTTCACCGGCGTTGGCTCGAAAACGTGACAAGTTTGACCGACCGCTCCAGTGCGTCGGCATCGATACGGATATTCGCGGCCAAGTCGGCGATGCTGCGCGAGTCCTGCATTGGAGCGGGCAAGCAATGTTTGCCGCACGTGCCCGCCGGCATCTCGTCGAGGTATCCGATTGAACGAAGTTTCCAAACACCGAGGTGGCCGGCTGGAAAGCCTGGACACCTTGCGTGGCGTGGCCATTCTGATGGTGATCGCCTTCCACGTGTCGATCATGTTTCAACCGGTCGCCTGGCTCGGCAGCGTGGCCCGCTGGGGCAACCAGGGCGTGCAGCTGTTCTTCCTGATCAGCGCGATCACGATGTGCTTCATGTGGGACCAGCGGGCTGGCGAAGCGCAGCGGCAGACCAAGTTCTACATCCGCCGGTTCTTCCGCATCGCACCGCTCTTCTGGCTTGCCATCTGCTTTTATCTGCTGTGGGAAACGACGCGCGCAAATCCACGGCCGCCCGACGTGCTGGGCTGGAAGCAGGTGCTGCTCACGGCCTCGTTCCTGCACGGGTTCTCGCCGAGTTCGATCAACGCGGTCGTGCCGGGCGGGTGGAGCATCGCGGTCGAGATGAGTTTTTACGCGATCTTCCCGCTTCTGGTCCTGCGGCGTACTACGCCCGTGCAGACCTTGGCGTTCGCGTTTGTCGCGTACCTGGTGCTTGGCGTGGGGGCGACCACGTTTTTAGAGCGCTCCGTCGCGCCCGATCCGACCTTTCTGTACTACTCGCTGCTGACGCAGTTTCCGATCTTCCCGATCGGCATGTTCGTCTATGCGGTGGCGATGCGCGGCGATCGATGCGACGCGTGGCAAGTGGCCGGGATCGCCGGTGCATGGCTGGCCATTGCGTTCGCCGGCAAGTACCTGCTGGGCTTGGACACGCGCCCCTTCTTCTGGTTGCAGGTTGCCCTCTTCGCCGGCGCGATCCACCTGGTCGTGCGCCACGGCATCCACCTGCCCGGCCTGTCGCTGATGGGCACCTTGTCGTACTCCATGTACCTGTTCCATTTCGCGATCATCGACACGTTCACGATGTTCGCCCCCCTCGAATGGAGGGAGGGGACGGTTTTCTATGTGTGCTTCTTGGCACTGGTGCTTGTCGCGACGATTGCCGCCGCTAAGATCAGTGGTGTGACCTTGGAGCGCTGGTCCTCGGACTTGGCCAGAACCGTCATCTCCCGAATGGGACGATCAAAGGCGCCCCGCTTGTCCGCCGAGTAGCTACCCGCTCGACGCGCTCAGGTCTCCACAATCTCATCGCGTCGGGGATCCTCAGGGGACCGGCGCGGTCGTAACAGGCGGACCGGCGATGTCGTTCAACAAGAATGGTGAGAAGCTTGCGTTCGCGTCGAATGAGGCAGATGGTATTGATCTTCCTCGCCGTTGTTGTCGCACTTGTCGCGAGCCTGTGGATCAAGCCGGTTCGCGACCGGATTCGGCCGTTCGTGCCGCAGTACTGGGTCGTGCACGTCAAAGGCCTTTGGCAGGGCATTCGGGCCGACTATGACGTGCGCATTCCGATGCCCGACGGCGTGCAGCTGGCCGCGAGTCTCTATCGTCCGCGCACGCACGACGAGAAGCTCGCGACCGTGCTGCTGCGCACGCCCTATGGCCGGCTGGAGCACAACGGCGCGCCGGACGCGGCGTTGTTCTTCGCGACGCAGGGTTATGCCGTCGTGGTCGAGGACATTCGTGGCAAGTACGACTCGCAAGGTGAGTTCACGCCCTATCGGTCGGGCACCAGCGACGGCGTCGCGACACTCGATTGGATCGCCCGGCAGCCATGGTCGAACGGCAAGGTGGGAACCTTCGGATGCTCCGCGCTCGGCGAGCTGCAGTTCGCTCTGGCGCGCGCGCGCGACCCGCGGCACCGCGCCATGATCGCGTCCGGTGCAGGTGGTGCAATGGGCTCCGCGTCCGGTCGTTATGCGTACTTCGGCCAGTTCGAGGGCGGCATCTGGCAGTTGTCGAGTGGCTTCGGCTGGTTCGTGGTTCATGGCGCCAAGAACCACCGCACGCCCCGAGACACTGATGTCGACTACGCGACCGCCTTGCGTCACCTGCCGGTGGTGGATCTCGTGAAAACCGTTAGCGCTGAGCCGAACAACTATGCCGACTTCGTGCGCACGCCCCTGACGGATCCGTGGTGGGCGACGCTCGATTTCGTGTCCAATACCGATGTCCTGAACACGCCGGCGCTGGTGATCAACACCTGGGGTGACCAGACCGTCGGCGACACGCTAGCGCTGGCCGAGTTCGTCCGCAGCAAGGCCACGCCTGAAGAGGCCCGCAGCCAGCACGTCGTGATCGGCCCGGGCAACCATTGCGAACACGAAGAGATCGGCGCCGCGGGAAAATTCGGCGACCTCGACGTAGGCTCGGCGGATCAACCGTATCGTGACTGGTATCTGCGCTGGTTCGACTTCTGGCTGCGCGACCGCGGCGCCGGACTGAGCGACCTTCCACCCTATCTGTTCTACATGATCGGCGAAGACCGCTGGTTGTCCGCATCGCGCTGGCCGCCGGAGCAATCGACCCCGCTGCGCTGGTATCTCGGCAGCGGCGGCCACGCCAACGGGCGCGATGGGGATGGCACGCTGGGCAGCGCACTCCCTGCCTCGGGTGGTCACGACGAGTATCGCTACGACCCGCTCGACCCGGTGCCATCGCACGGCGGCCCGGTTTGTTGCACCGGCGATCCGAGCCAGCGATCGGGTCCGGTCGATCAACAGGTGGTCGAGCAGCGCCGCGATGTGCTGGTCTACTCGTCACCCCCGCTCGAAGCCGCGGTTCGCGTCGCCGGGCCGCTGCGCGCGGTGCTGAAGGTGTCTTCATCCGCGCTCGACACGGACTTCGTCGCACGACTGGTCGACGTGTGGCCGGATGGCCGCGCCACCAGCATCCAGGAAGGGGCGTTGCGGGCCCGCTACCGGGGCGGCATCGACCGGCCCGAGCTGCTGGAGCCGAACCGCGTCACTGAACTGACCGTCGACATGCGGTCGATTGCCTACACGATCGCCAAAGGGCATCGGTTGCGACTTCAGATCACCAGCAGCAGCTTTCCGCGCCTCGAACGCAACCTCAACACCGGTGGTCGGAACTTCGACGAATCCACCGGCGTGGTGGCCGTCAACCGCATTCACCATGGACAGCCGACACCCTCGTATGTCGAGTTTCCCACGCTGCCATGATGACTATCCCAGAAGAGAACAACTCGCGTCGTCCTGCGCCGGGCCAGACCGGCACGACAACGGGCACGCATGTGCAAAGTCTGGATGGTGTGCGCGCGTTCGCCATCATCGCGGTCCTGCTCACGCACGCCGGCATGCCGGGGTTCGAGGCGGGCTGGATCGGCGTCGATCTATTCTTCGCGCTGAGCGGTTTTCTGATCACCACGCTGCTGCTGCAAGAACAGGAGCGCATGGGCAGCATCTCGTACAAGGACTTTCTGGTGCGACGCGCCTTGCGTCTGATGCCGGCCTACCTGGTGTATGTCGCGGCCATGACCTACGGCATCTGGGGTTGGTCTGGCAGCGTGCGTAGCGATCACGGTGGGTGGAGTCCCGAGGGATTCACGCTCGCCCTCTGGACCTACGCGGTGAATTTCGCGCCAGCGGGCGGCATCTGGAATGGCCAGGACATCACCCTTCATCTCTGGTCGCTGGCCGTCGAGCAGCAGTACTACCTGATCTGGCCGCTGGTAGTCATTGCGCTGGTTCCGTTCCCGCGGCGCCTGCTCGCCGCAGGCTGCGTGCTGACAGGCGCCGCGCTGCTCGCATTCGTGTTCTGGGGCGACGATGGCTTGTACAAGACCTCGATGCTGTTCACGCGCGGCTTCACGCTGGCGATGGCATCCACCTGCGCCGTGGCGGCTTACCAGCAACGGCACCGCATCGGCGAATGGCCTTGGCGCTGGTTCGGGATTCCGGGCGTGGCGGTGGTCGCGCTGGCCTTCGTCCTGTCGGCGCTGCATCTCTGGACGCACGAGAGGGTGCTGTCCACCCTGCTGCCGTTCATGAGTGTCGCGTTTGCCTTGTGGGTCACCGGGCTGTGGTACCGGCCGCTTTTGCCGCGGCTCGCGCCCATCATGCTGAACCCGACGATTCAGTACATCGGCAAGGTGTCGTATGGCATCTACCTTTACCACGAGCTCGTTCGAGTGGTCGTCTGGTACGTCGCCAAACCGTTGATGTCGGCCTGGCCGACCTCACTGGGCTACGGTTTTCGCCTGATGCTCTACGTCGCGCTGAGCGTCGCACTGGCCGCGCTGAGCTACGAGCTGATGGAGAAGAAGTTCTTGAAATTGCGCAAAGCCTTTCGACCCACAGCAGCGGCGACGACGTTTCCGGAGTCGGCCGCCCCTCAAGCTCGGACCCACCCATGACCGCCGGAACCCGCTATGTGCTGATCTCGCCCTGCCGCAATGAAGCCAGCTTCATGCGCCAGACACTGGACAGCGTGGTCGCCCAATCGGTTCGCCCGGCAATGTGGGTCGTCGTCGACGATGGCTCGACCGACGAGACGCCGGCGATTCTGGCGGAGTACGCCGCGCGCCACGACTGGATCAAGATCGTGACCCGCGGCGACCGCGGGCATCGCGCGGTCGGCCCCGGCGTGATCGACGCGTTCTACTCCGGCTATGCGGCGATCGAGCCGGGCGACTACGATTTCCTGTGCAAGCTCGACCTCGACCTTCGGCTGCCGCCGCGCTACTTCGAGATCCTGATGCAGCGCATGGCCGCCGATCCGAACATTGCGACCTGCAGCGGCAAGGCCTACATCGAAGAGCATGGCCAGCTCGTCGACGAGCGCCACGGCGACGAAACCTCGCTGGGCATGACCAAGTTCTACCGGGTCTCCTGTTTCCAGGCCATCGGCGGCTTCGTGCGCGAAGTCATGTGGGACGGCATCGACTGCCACCGATGCCGCATGAAAGGCTGGGTGGCCTGCAGCTGGAACGAGCCGGAGCTGCGCTTCATTCACCTGAGGCCCATGGGGTCGAGCCAGCAAGGGATCTACACCGGCCGCATGCGGCATGGCTACGGCCAGTACTTCATGGGCACGGGCTTCCTGTTCATGGCCGCGAGCGCGCTCTCCCGGGCCAACCAGCGGCCCTATGTGCTGGGCAGCCTGGCGATGCTCTGGGGCTGGGTCAAGAGCGCGCTGCAGGGCAAGCCGCGCTACGAAGACGCGGAATTCCGCGCGTTTCTGCGCCGCTATCAGGCGCGCGCACTTCAAGTCGGCAAGCGGCGCGCGATCGAGGAATTCAGCCGTGGCGAGGGTCACGCATGATGCGCACGTCGATCACGCCGGTCGATCGCCCGGGTCTTCATTCGCCTTCAACCATCCACTGAGCTATGTGCGGCATTGCAGGAATCGTAGGACGCGTCGCGGGGCCCAATCGGCTCGCGCTGAAGCGCATGAACGATGCGCTGGCGCATCGCGGGCCGGACGGCGAGGGCTTCTGGGAGGCCCCGCCGGATGCGCGCGGCTGGGGCGCGATGCTGGCGCATCGGCGCTTGTCGATCCTCGATCTGTCCAACGCGGCAGCGCAGCCGATGATCGATCCGGTCTCCGGGCACGTCCTCGTGCTCAATGGCGAGATCTACAACTACGTGGAGTTGCGCGCCGGCTTGGCGGCCGAAGGCCAGACCTTCCAGTCGAGCGGCGACACCGCGGTCATGTTGCGCGCGCTGGGCGTGCGCGGCCGTGAGGCGGTGGGTTCGCTGCGCGGCATGTTCGCCTTCGCCACCTGGGACCCCACCGAGCGCAAGCTGATGCTCGCGCGCGACGCGCTGGGGATCAAGCCGCTGTACATCGCGCACAACCCGGATCCAGCGGGCGAGTGGACGCTGCTGTTCGCCTCCGAAGTGCGCGCGATTCTGGCGAGCGGGCTGCTCACGCGGCCCAAGCTCAATCCGCTGGCCGTCGCGTCCGTCGTCTGGAACGGTTTCACCGTGGCGCCGGAGACGACGATCCAGGGCGTCGAATCCCTGGGGGCGGGCGAATACCGTGTCTTCGATGCGGCCGGCCACGAGGAGTCGCGCGACTTCTTCTTCACGATGCCGTCGAGCCGCGACGACTCGGTGATGGACGAAGCACGCCTGGCCGAGGTGCTGGAAGAATGTGTTCGACTGCACCTGGCCAGCGATGTGCCGCTCGGCGTGTTCCTGTCCGGGGGCATCGATTCGTCGGCCGTGGCCAACCTGGCGCAGCGCACGTCGAATTCGCCGGTGCACACCTTCACGCTCGCGTTCGAGGAGCAGGAGCACAACGAGGGCACGTACGCCCGACGCATCGCCGACGCGATCGGCACGCAGCATCAGGAGCTGGTGCTGACCGAGAAGCACTTCATCGCCGAACTGGAGTCTGCGCTGGACAGCCTGGACCAGCCGACCTTCGACGGCCTGAACTCGTACTTCATGTCGCGGGCCGTGCGCGACGCGGGGTTCAAGGTCGCGCTGATCGGCAGCGGCGGCGACGAGCTCTTTGGCGGCTACACCTCATTCCGCGACCTGCCGACACTGGCACGCTGGTCCCGCCGCGCGCGTGCAATGCCGATGAGCGCGCGCCTGGGCTTGGCCAGGCTGGTGTCGCGGATGATGCAGCCGTCCGGCAGCGGCGCGGTCGCACAACAAACGCGCTGGGCCAAGCTTCCCGAGATGACGCAACGCGGCGACGACCTCCTGGGTTTGTACCAGATGGCGTATGCGCTGTTCCTGCCGGAGTACCAGCGCCAGCTGCTCGGCGACAGCCTGCAGGGCGCGCTGGTCGATGGTTTGCCGAGCGGCATGCGCTCGCGCGTGCTGCTCGAATCGCAAGGCCGCTCCGACCTGTCGGCCATCAGCGCGATGGAGCAGCGCCTGTTCCTCGGCGAGCGGCTGCTCCGAGACACCGATGCGACGAGCATGGCGGCGTCGATCGAAACACGCTTGCCGCTGGTCGATCAGGTGCTTCTCGAGAACGTCAACCGATTGCCAGACCACGAGCGCTATCACCCGCTGCGCATGAAGTCGATGCTGCGCCGGATCGGCCTGCGCGGGCTCGATCCAGCGCTCTTCGATCGGCCCAAGTCCGGTTTTGTGCTGCCCTACGACCGGTGGTTGCGCAGCAGCCTGGGCAAGGTGATCGACGCGACCATGCGCGACCCCGCGATGGTCAAACCGACCGGGCTCGACCCGGAGGCGGTGCGCCGGCTGTGGCAGGCGTTCCTCGACGGCGCGCCCGGCCTCTACTGGTCGCGCGTGTGGGCGATCTACGTCTTCATCCGCTGGTGCCATCGGCACGGCGCGTACCTGTGAAGACGCCGGGCGTCGACGGGGTCGCAGCGCTGCAGCGCGAGGCCGCGCGCCCTGGGCAGGGCGACACGACGAGTGCCGCGCTGGCCACTTCAGCGGCTGCGCCGCTGAAGTACCGGCCCGACATCGACGGGCTCCGCGCTGTGGCGGTCTTGTCGGTGATCGGCTACCACGCGTTTCCCGATTGGTTCCCGGGCGGGTTCATCGGTGTCGACATTTTCTTCATCATCTCGGGCTACCTGATCACCAGCATCATTCTCGAGCAGGTCCGAGAGGGCACGTTCACGATCGGGCGCTTCTATGCGCGCCGCATCAAGCGCATATTCCCTGCGCTCACCGTCATCCTGCTGTTCTGCATCGCTTTCGGCTGGCTGGTGCTGCTGCCTCACGAATACAGCCAGCTCGGCAAGCACATCGCAGCGGGCGCTGGGTTCTCGTCGAACTTCGTGCTCTGGAGAGAGGCCGGATATTTCGATGTCTCCGCGGACACGAAGCCGCTGCTTCACTTGTGGTCGCTCGGCATCGAAGAGCAGTTCTACTTCTTCTGGCCCGCGGCGATCTACTGGGCATGGAAGAAGAAGGTCAGCGTTCTGGGGACGACGATCGTCGTCTTGCTTGCCTCCTTCGCGCTCAACATCGCCTTCCTGCCCAGCAAAGCCGTCGCGACCTTCTACATGCCGTTCACGCGCGTCTGGGAACTCCTGATCGGCGCGGTGCTGGCCTACATCGTCCAGAGCGGGCAGGCGCTGAGCTGGCTCAGGCCCGCCCACCCGGCCGAGGGCAGGATCGCGGATGCGCACGCCCTTGTCGGCGTCGCGCTCATCGCCGCCGCGTGGGCGTTGCTGCACAAGACCGCGCCGTTTCCCGGATGGTGGGCCTTGTTGCCGTCGCTCGGCGCGTTCTTCCTGATCTCGGCGGGGCCGACCGCCTGGATCAACAAGTCGGTTCTTTCTCACCCGGTGCTGGTCTGGTTCGGCCTGATCAGCTTTCCGCTGTATCTGTGGCACTGGCCGCTGCTCGCGTTCGCGCACGTGATCGAGGCCGCGCGCCCCGCGCTGGGCACTCGCTTGATCGCGGTGGTGGCGAGCATTCTTCTGGCCTGGCTGACGTACGAGGTCATCGAGAAGAAACTTCGATTCCGCAGCGGCGCTGAGAAGCCGCTGTTTGCCGCCTGCTTCGCCGTGCTGTTGATCGGCCTGGCCGTCTGGCAGGGATGGTTCGAGCCGCGCCACCGCTCTCGCGAGATCAAGTCGGTGGCGGCGGCCATTGCCGATTGGAACTACCCACCGGCGAGCTTCTCGAGATTCGAGTATGGCGGGCAACGCTTCTTCGAAAAGAGTGGCGGACTGCCCGGCAAGGTGGTGTTCCTGGGGGACTCGATCGTCGAGCAATACGCGCCCCGGGTGGAGCACCTGCTGACCAGCGAAACGGCGTCGACCAAGTCGGTGGTGTTCGCGGCGACGGGGGGCTGCCCGCCCATTCCCGGCGTCGTGCTGGACCGCACGCCGGAATGCCAGCCCAGGCTGGCGACGGCGCGACAGTTGGTCGCGACCGACGCGGTCGACACGGTCGTGGTCGGGGCGTGTTGGTACTGTTATTTCCATGCCGATTCTCACGCGACCACAGCCGACGACTACTACATCCTGAAGGACGGCAAGCGGTACTCCCTGACGACCCCCGAAGGCCAGGACCTCGCGATGGCGTCGTTCGCCGAGTTTCTGGCGTCATTGGCGAAGCAGAAGAAGGTGTTCGTGATCCTGAGCTCACCCGCCGGTGACGGCGTCAATCCGTCGTACTTGCTCGCCGGGTCCAGGTTCGGCACGCTGAAGTACAAGGAGACTGCCGGAATTGCGCAGAGCGACTTCGAGACGCAATTCGGTGCCGCGAACGAGCGATTGAGGAAGATCGCCGTCGCCAGCGGCGCCGCCGTCATCGACCCGATGCCGGCAATGTGCAAGAACGGCGTGTGTTCGGCGCTGGCGGCGGACGGCGCTCCGATGTACGCCGACGGCGTGCACATCCGTTCGTCGTATGTGCGCCAGTTCGCCTCATTCATCGATCCGACGATGAAGGCCAGACCATGACGCTGGCGTCGGCGCGCATGCCGGGACTGGACGGCATACGCGCTCTGGCGGTATGCGCGGTGGTCTGGCATCACACGCATGGCGCGATCGCCTACCTGCCGATGTCGCGCAACGGCTTTCTGGGTGTCGACGTCTTCTTCGTTCTCAGCGGCTTCCTGATCACGACACTGTTGCTGAACGAAAAGGCGAAGTCGGGCCGCATCTCGTTGCGGCACTTCTATGTGCGGCGCTCGTTGCGCATCTTCCCGCTCTACTACGTCGTGCTGCTCATGTTGACGATGTACTTTCTTTTCGTGGGCGGCGAATCGAACCAGCGCGCAAGTTTTCTTCACGAGCTTCCGTTTCATGCGACCTACACGAGCAACCTGGTCGAGGTCCATTCGATGATGGCCATCACCTGGTCGCTGTCGACCGAAGAACAGTTCTACCTGCTGTGGCCGCCGCTGCTGGCGTTTCTCGGGCTGTGGTCGGTGCCAGTCCTGGCCTTGTTCCTGGTCGTCAACCAGGCCGTGAACTTCGGAGGCCTCGATGGCCTGCTGTCGAGCGTCGGAATGGCCTACGAGTCGCTCGTGATCCTGCAGTGCACGTTCACACCGATCATCCTGGGCGCGCTGCTGGCCTTCGCGCTGGCGTCGGATCGAATCCGGACGCATCTGGGGCGGGTCATGCCGCGATGGACCCTGCTGCTTTTTGTTGTGCTGATGCTGATCGCTGCGAACGTGCCAGGCGACATCCGCGGCTGGCCTCGGCTGTCGTTTCAGCTGGCGACGGCCGCGTTTCTGGCTGCGGTGGTGTTGCAACCCACGCATCGCATGGTCAGCGCCCTGGAGTGGAAGCCCCTGGTCTATATCGGCACGGTCAGCTACGGCGTGTACCTGTTGCACATGCTTGTCGTCGACGTCATGAAGCGCGGCTTCGCCAAGACCGGGCTGCAATCTGAAGGACTGTTCTTCTGCGCCTGCCTGGCCGGAACGATTGCGTTGGCCGGGGTCAGCTTCCGGTACTTCGAACGCCCGCTTTTGCGGCTGAAAGACCGGTTTCGTTGAAAGCATCCCTGCCCATGTCACGGCGCATCGCATACATCGTCAATCAGTATCCCAAGGTCAGCCACAGCTTCATCCGGCGCGAGATTCGCGCGATGGAACGGCAAGGCCATGAGGTCGAGCGGATCGCCATTCGAGGCTGGACCGATCCCCTGGTCGATCCGGAGGATCTGCGCGAGCGCGAAATCACCCGCTACGCGTTGCAGGGCGGATGGCTGCGCCTGCTGCTGGCCGGGTTGTCGATGTTGTTCACCCGGCCGGCACGGCTGGTTGCGGCCTTCGCGCTGGCAACCCGAATGGGCTGGCGGGCGGACCGCTCGCTGCCCTACCACTGGATCTACCTGGCGGAGGCTTGCGTGATCGCGGGATGGATGGAAGCTTCAGGCGTGGATCATCTGCACGCGCACTTCGGCACCAATCCGGCCGAGGTCGCGATGCTCGCCGGCCTGCTGGCCGACAAGTCGTTCAGTTTCACGGTCCACGGCCCCGAAGAATTCGACGGTCCGAAGTTCATCGGCCTGCCCGAGAAGATCCGTCGTTCGGCGTTCGTGGTTGCGATCAGCTCGTTCGGCCGCAGCCAGATCTATCGCTGGATCGATCATTCGCAATGGGGCAAGGTGCAGGTCGTGCATTGCGGACTGGATGCCGGATTCCACGCGGAGAATGCGCTCGCACCGTGTGCCGCCGCGCGGCTGGTGTGCGTGGGTCGTCTGTGCGAGCAGAAGGGCCAGTTGCTGCTGCTTGCGGCCATGCGTCAGGTGCTCGACCGTGGGCTTGTGTTTGAGCTCGTGCTCGCCGGCGACGGGGAAATGCGTCCCGCGCTCGAGGCGCTCGTGAAGCAGTTGCACCTGGAGGCGCACGTTCGCATCACCGGCTGGATCTCCGGCGAGCAGGTGCGCGAGGAGATCCTCCAGTCGCGGGCGCTGGTGCTGGCGAGCTTTGCAGAAGGACTGCCGGTCGTCATCATGGAAGCCATGGCGCTGCGCAGACCGGTCCTGTCGACCTTTGTCGCGGGCATTCCGGAGCTGGTCATCGCCGGCGAATGCGGCTGGCTCTTCCCGGCCGGCGACGTGGGCGCGCTGGCCGAGGCGATGCAGGAGTGCCTGACGGCGTCGCCCAGCGTCCTCGACGCCATGGGCGTGGCGGCGCGAGCGCGGGCGCTGGCACGCCACGACATCGATGTCGAAGCCGGGAAGCTGCATCGCCTGGTTCAGCACACCGGGGCGCTCTGATCCATGCAAGCACCGCTGGATCTTTCCCGCAACGTGGTCTGCATGCTGGGGCTGCCTTTCGATGCGGTCACGATGCAGGAGGCCGTCGATCGTGTTCGGATGGCGGCGCAGCAACGCACACCGTTTCTCGTCTCCACCGCCAACCTGAACTTCGCGGTGACCGCGGGTGCGGACGAGGCGTTCCGGAATTCCGTCGCCCACAGCCAGCTGTGCCTCGCCGACGGCATGCCCATCGTCTGGTTGTCGCGCCTGCTCGGCCTGCCGGTGCGCGAGCGCGTGTCGGGCGCAGACCTGTTCGAGGCCTTGTGTGCCGCTTCGAAACCTGCCGTCAAGGTGTTTTTCTTCGGCGGCCCGGATGGCGTCGCGCAAGCGGCCTGCGAGCAGGTGAACCGGCGCCAGGGGGGGGGCGTCGAGTGCGTGGGCTTCGAATCGCCCGGCTTCGTCTCTGTGGAGTCGATGAGCAGCGACGACTGCATCGAGCGCATCAACCGTGCGGCGCCGGATTTTGTGGTCGTGTCCCTCGGTGCCCAAAAGGGGCAGGCGTGGATCGAACGCAATCGGGCTCGCCTCGATGCCCCGGTGATCAGCCACCTGGGCGCGGTGGTGAACTTCGCCGCCGGCGCGGTGCGACGCGCCCCGCCATGGCTGCAACGAGCCGGGCTGGAGTGGCTGTGGCGCGTCAGGGAGGAGCCGGGGCTGTGGCGGCGTTATGCGCGCGACGCGGTCGCATTCACCCGAATGTTCGCGGGCGATGTCTGTTCGTTGTGGTGGCAGCGGGTTCGCATGGGCCGCCGGCCCGCCTCGATCCCGCCCACCGTCGCATCCGAAGCCGGGGCTTCAGGAGTTGACCTGCGACTGAGCGGCGTCTTCGACCGCTGGCATGTCGATGTCTTGCGAACCGCACTTACGGCGGCCGCTGCCGCGGCGGTCGATGTCCGCGTCGATCTGTCGGGTGTCGAGGACATGGACTCCGCCGGAGTGGCGCTTTTCCTGCTGCTCTCGGCGCATCAGCGTGATGGCGGCAGGCGACTGGAACTGCACCGCGCACCGCCGAGCCTGCGAAGGCAGTTTCGATACCATCACGTCGAGACTCTGCTAACAGGCAGCCCGCAGGATGATCCGAGCCCGTCGCGCAAGCTGCATGGCTCGTCTTGAGTAATCCGAACACTATTGAAAGCCCGCATGATCAAGCAACTCGTTGTCGGTACCGCGATTGGTCGTGTCGCCATGCGTGCCCGCGACTTAATCGAGGTCTGCCAGGCCGTGTATTCGAGCCCAGAGAGCGCGGGCACGCTGTTGAACGATCAGGCGGCGACGCGGCTGGTCGTGAGCTTGTGCAGACCGGGGGCCTCGTTCATCGATGTCGGCGCGCACATCGGGTCGGTGATCTCGGCCGTCTACGACCACGACAAGTCGATCAGCGTCATCGCGGTCGAGGCGATCCCCGAAAAAGTCGAGAAACTTCGGCGCAAGTTCCCGAAGGCGCAGATCCACGGTTGCGCGGTCGGCGAGTCCGAGGGAGAGGTCTCGTTCTTCGTCGATCTGAAGCAATCCGGGTACAGCTCGCTGGGGCATCGCGCCGACGATGGAACACATGGCATCGTGCAGATCACGGTCCCGATGCGTTGCCTGAATGATCTGGTGACGGTATCCGATGTCGACGTGATCAAGATCGACGTGGAGGGCGCCGAGTTGGGCGTGTTGCGTGGCGCCAATGCGGTGGTGTCCAGGTGCCGGCCGGTCATCATGTTCGAGAGTGCGCCGCCGCAGGACGATGGGCTCGGCTATTCGAAGCCAGCCATGTGGGATTGGCTCGCGGATCACGGCTATCAGGTCTTGGTGCCGAATCGCGTGGCGCACGACGGTCCCGAACTCAGTCGTGAAAGCTTTGTCGAGAGTCATTTCTATCCAAGAAGGACGACGAACTACTTCGCGATACCTGCCGAACGACGCGTCGAGATCCGCGATCGGGCGCGCAAGATACTCAAGATCGGCTGAGGTGGTGGTCCGCGCATCCGTTGGCCGCCATCGGGTCGTGGGGTTGCCTCTGAAGGCCCCGCGCTCCTAGAATTTTTCGATCGCCAAATCCGACAGGACAAGCCATGCAAGATGCACGAGCTGCAGTAAACGATGCGCTGGTGATGCCCGCGGCGCCCAGCACCGCGCGCGACACGGCGGCAGCAGAGGCACGCTACCGCGTCTGGGTAGACGACCGGGCACGGTTCTCGACCGCGCGGATTTCAACGATTCACCACAACTTCCACGAGCATCCGCTGATGCAGCTGTCGGAGCTCGCGAAGCTGGCGCACCGGCTCATGCCCAGTGGTCAATGCCGCTTCATCACGCCCGGCATGACGCAGGCTTCCGAATTCATGCATGCGCCCAAGTCTGCGGATGGGCGCGGCATCGATGAGGTGTTCGAGAGGATCCAGGAGCCCGGCGCCTGGGTGGCGCTGTACAACGTGGAAAAGGACCCGCAGTACCGCGTCTTTCTCGACCAGGTCCAGGAGGCGGTGAGGCCGCTGGTGCAGTACGAGCAACCCGGCATATTCAACGTCGGCGGCTTCATCTTCATTTCCGCCCCGCCGTCGGTCACCCCGTTCCACATGGACCGCGAAAACAATTTCTGGCTGCAAGTGCGCGGCCGCAAGACGATGAATGTCTGGGACCACCGGGATCGGGAGGTCGCGGCGGCGAAGGACGTCGAAGAGTTCGTGCTCTACGGCTCCCTCGAGCGTATTCGTCTCAGGGATGGTTTCCAGGCACGCAGTCATGAGTTGCACACAGGCCCTGGCGACGGCATCTATTTCCCGAGCACGTCGCCCCACATGACCCGCTCGGACACCGATTGGGTCAGTCCAGGAGATGGTGTTTCGGTCTCCATCGGCACGGTTTTCTACTCCGACGTGACGCGGCGACATGCTCGCGTGCATCAGTTCAATCAGGTCTTGCGTCGCCTCGGGGTGACGCCCCGTCCGCCCGGCGAATCGGCGATGCTGGACGCGCTCAAGGCACCTATCGGGCGCGTGTTGGGCATGGCACGCTATAAATGGCGCGGCATTTCATCGCCGCCGCCAGGCTGCTACTGATTCGTCAGTCGGTCCGCTCGCCGCATCTCTATCTGCCAGGCCAAAGACCCACTCACATCGCATCTGCTTTGTGATGCGATGTAACTGAATTCTCTTTCCGGCCGCGGGATGCGGTCGACGATCCCCCCGCGAAGCAGGGGTTGACATTTGAAGATTCACCGAATTAGTGCAACGGCGCTGTTACAAATCCGTGCCGGCACCGGTGTCGGCGCTGGCACACTCGCGGTGCTTTGTTGAGGTGTAGCTGCAATGGCGAGATGCCATGGACGGAACAGCGGCGCCAACGCAAGCGGGAGAAGGTAATCGGCTGCATGTGGCGCCCGGGCGACTTGGGCGCCGTGTAGCTTGGCAGGCACAGCGGGACAAGCAGTGCCACCTGGGTGGGATTGGGAAAGGTTCAATAAACATGATCTCGAGTTTCGAGCAGCGTGGCCGTGCGATCGCCTGCGCTTGGCTGGCAGTGACCGCCTTGAGCGCTTGTGGAGGAGGGGGTGGCGACGATTCGGCCTCGGCGGTGTCCAGTGATGCACCTGCACCGGCACCCGCTCCGGCCCCGGCCCCGGCTCCTGCACCAGCCCCGGCTCCTGCACCTGCACCTGCACCTGCCCCGGCTCCTGCACCTGCCCCGGCACCTGCCCCGGCTCCTGCCCCGGCTCCTGCCCCGGCACCTGCACCTGCACCTGCTCCTGCCCCGGCTCCTGCACCTGCTCCGGCTCCTGCACCTGCACCCGCTCCGGCACCGGCACCGGCACCCGCTCCGGCCCCTGCGCCGGCCCCTTCGACGTCAGTGACCGCGCAGGTGCAAGCCACCCGTGTCAGCGGCGTGGCTCCGCTGGCCGTGCTGTTCGACTCGACCGCCACGACCGCTCAGAG